>OGVP01000035.1_pt1 | contig 17380 bp, 17 predicted proteins | sample 1575791 | NCBI WGS metagenome assembly OGVP01 (sample SAMN07581537, study PRJEB24739) | freshwater metagenome
AGGGGCGCACTTTCCAGCTCGGTAACAGAATCAGGCCTCCCGGGAAAAACCGCGATGCCACAGAAGAAGCCTCACTTGTCCAAAGTGATTCGGGACCGATTCAATTGGGAAAGTTGCCGCGCTTGCCTTAAGCCATGCAGTTCCCAAGTTTTCGTTCACCTTCACGTTCACGTTCACGAAAAGGTGGAGTCAGGAGCAAGCGCTTGTGCCCTCTCGACAGAAGGTTATCCTCTGATAATGAAGAATTTCCGTTGGTGGCCTGTCATTTTCATCTGCGCTTCTGCCTTGGCCATCCCCCCATCCGACGAGCCGATCGTGAAGGCGGTGGAAAAGGTCCGGCCGGCGGTGGTGAACATTTTCACGGAGCGGATTGTGCTTCAGGAGGTGCGGGATCCCCGGGATGTCTTCTTCGAGCGCTACTTCGGCGGCGGCATGGCGCGGGGAAACAAAATCCTCGCCACGCCGGTGCGGAACCTGGGCTCGGGCGCGATCGTCAGTCCGAACGGCTACATCGTGACGAACCAGCACGTGGTGGACCGGGCGGAGAAGCTCAAGATCAAGGTCACCCTCGCCAACGGGGAGGACAAGGAGGCCATCCTGCTGCGGGACGACGACCTGCTGGACCTGGCGCTGATCAAGATCGAGAGCCCCGAGCCGCTGCCCTACCTGAATATGGAAAAGCTCTCCCCGAATCTCCTCGGCCAGACGGTCCTCGTGCTGGGCAACCCCGTGGGATACGAGAGCAGCGTGAGTGCCGGCATTCTCAGTGCCAAGGACCGTTCCCTGACGATCGACGATCTGACGATGGAGGGTTTGCTCCAGACCGATGCGGCGATCAATCCGGGCAACAGCGGGGGGCCGCTGGTGGATGCGGAAGGAAACCTGGTGGGGCTGAGCTCGGCGAAAATGTCGATCGCGCAGAACCTGCCGGTGGAGAGCATCGGGTTTGCCATCCCCGCGGAACGGGTGAAGCGCTGGGTGGAGGAGGCGATTGCCATTGTGGAGGGGAAGATCAAGCCGCCGCCGGAACGGTCGGCGGCGTTGGCGCTGAAGGAGAAGTTCGGGCTGGGGCTGAAGGACTGCAGTCCGGACGAGTCGTTGCAGCTGGGCTACCAGGGAAGAACCGGTTTGTTGGTCACGGCGGTGGAGAAGGACAGTCCGGCGGCGGCGGCGGGGATTCAGAAGGGGATGCTGGTGGTCGGGTTGGGTCAGGTGCCGGCCCGCACCCTCGACGAGTTGCCCCGGAAGGTCCGGCAGCTGAAGGAGGGGGAGAAGGTGCCGGTGACGGTGCTGGGTGCGATGAAGCAGGGAAATTTCGTGGCGTTGCGGAGCGGGACGGTCACGTTGAAGGCGCGCTAGCGCGCCGGGGATGAGGATTAGGATTAAGATTAAGAAACGGGTGAGCTTTCGAAATTTGGGGTGCGGTAGGGACGCACGAGCGAAAAGCGAGGGCGTCCCCGGATCCCAGCCCCTGCGCGCAGGGGCTGGGGACGGCCTCCGGCGGGGCCGTCGTCCGCCCCTACCGTGGCTTTGTATTTTTCTGGCGGCAACGGCGGTGGGCCAGACCAATGCCACGATTGAGCGCATCCCTTGGCAGTTGCCGACGGAGAACCGTTATCTTTTCGAAAAGCAGCCGAAGAAATTTTATCAACCCACCATCAGCCGGCGGCTGATCTCCGGAATGTTTGGCTTCACCCGTACCTCGGAACCCGAGCCGGCGCGGATCTTTGAGCGTTTTCACAAGGGAATCGACATTAAGCCGCTCCGGCGCGATGGGCGGGGCGAGCCACTTGATCCGGTGCGCGCCTGCGCCGACGGCGTGGTCGTGCGGGTGAATGACAACGAAAAGATCTCCGATTACGGCAAGCAGGTGATCGTGAGGCACGATTGGGGCGGGATGTCGGTCTTTACGGTCTATGCCCATTTGGGATCGGTCAGGGCACAGGTGGGGCAGGCTGTGAAAGCGGGGGATGTCCTCGGAATCCTCGGCTGGACCGGGCCGGGGTTGGTTCAGTCGCGCGCGCATTTGCATCTCGAGGTGGTGTTTCAGATCAACCCCAAGTTTGACGATTGGGTGAAGACGGCAAAGCCGGGTCGACTTTGGGAGCCGAACCGACATGGCGAATGGCACGGGTTGAATTTGATGGGGATCGATCCGGTGCCTTTGCTGGTGGCGGCGCAGGAGGGGAAACCCAAGACCTGGCAGGAAGCGTTGGCGACGCAGCCGGGGGGATTCATCGTGAACGTGCCGGCGCCCACCGCCCGAGTGAGCTGGACGGACTGGGTGGAGGTGGAGGAGAACTGCACGGGGGCGGAGTCGTGGCAGATCGAGATGACGCCGTGGGGGCTTCCCTTAAAAGTCAGCGCGTTGGCTGTCCCCGTGGCGGGTCCGGAGTTGGTGGCGAATCCGGGCCGGCCCAACGAGGGAAAGTATTACTGCCGCGGGCTGGTCGAGCCCGACGGCAAGGGGGGGATGAGGTTAAGCAAGTTTGGGCGGCAGTATATGGAGATGATGATGTTTGTTTCAGGCCCGTAGCCCACGCTCAAAAGAAAAAAGCTTTCGTGAATGTGAACGTGAACGGTGGGGTGTACGGCTTTCGTTCACCTTGGCCCCCTCGGACCTGCCCCCGCCCATCCGATCCACCGCGTCCCGCGGGGTTGGTTGTCCGCTTACGCGGGGGGATTCACCTTCACGTTAACGAACGACGTTGATGGAAGGCTGTAAGGATTCAATTGTCTTAGGACCGCCATTGTCCCAGGTGGTAAGGTAGGTTTTCCCGATGAGCCGGAATTTTTTTCTGACCGGAAAGGAGACGTTACCGGCCGCAGTGGCGGCGCGGCTGCTCGCGGAGCGGAAGCCGGAAGGGGGCCTGCTTTCCTTCGAGGATACGATGATCCTGACGATGACCGCCCAGACCGGTCGGCGGATCGTGGATCGGTTGGCCCAGGCGGCCCGGGATCAGGACGCCATTCTTCTTCCTCCCCGCACCGGCACCCCGGCTGGGCTGACAAAAGGGCAGGATCCGGCCGTGGCCACGCCCTTACAGTCGGCCGCTGGCTGGGTGGAGACGGTTTTGGCGGTGGAAGAGAGTCTGGTGGAACAGGCGGGCTGGAAGAGAAAGGATGCGGGAGGTCGGACGGATCTGGGGCTGGGGCTTTTTGGTTTGGCCAAGGAGGCGGCCAAGGCTGGCCTGACGATTGCGGAAGCAGAGAAAAAGATCGATGCGCCCGAGGATGCGGAACGGTGGGCGGCTTGGGCGGAGCTGGAGCGGCGGTATTTGCGAAGATGGAAGGATCGCGGAAAGCTCTGCCCGCAGGAGGCGGAATTGGCGCGGGCGAAAGATCCAATTTTGCCGGAAGGAATCACCCGGGTGGTGCTGGCCGGGGTGGTCGACGCATCACCCTTGGCGGTCACCGCCCTGGAATCTTTCACCAAGAAGAAAATCCAGGTGGAGATCCTGGGATGGGCGCCGGGCCTTTCCGAGGCGGAGGCCAAGAGCGCGTTGGATACGAACGGACGGGCGCAGCCGGATTTCTGGAAGCAAAAGAAAATGTTGGTGGGAGTGGAGCCGGAGTTGCGGCGGGACGGGTCAGATCTGGCCCAAGCCGCGGTGGAACATCTGGCGGAACTTCTTTCCAAAAAGAGTCCCGGTAAGGCGGCGGTGGTGGCGGATGATGCGGCGTTGGGCCGGGATCTGGCCGGAAAAATCGAGCAGGCGGGCGGCAGAGCGTATCTGGCGGCGGGACGGCCGCTGGAGGAGCAGTCGCTGCGGAAACTGCTGCGGGATCTGGCGGAGTTCTGCCGGGAAGCCTCCTTTCGTTCGCTGGATGTCCTGTTTCACCATCCTGATTTCCTGCGCTGGATTCTGGAGGAGGTGAAGTTTCCCGGCGGGATGAGCCGGTGGCTGGGAGACTGGTCGGAATCGGGTTACGACACGATGGAGGCCGGCTTGGATTTGGCCCTGCGGATGCCGCCCGAGAGCCAAATGAAATCTGTGGTTCCGGTTTTGCAAAGGGTGGCGCTTCTTCGAAAGACACTGGGAGGGTCAGATTGGCCCCGGGAGTTGCGGAAGCTGCTGCTCGCGATTTTGGGCGACCGGGAGCTCGACGAGAACTGTGGGGAGGTGGAGGCGGCCAAATCGATCGACGAGGCTTTGACGGAGGCGGAGTCGGGCACCGGACGGGACCTGGGCCTGGCCGGGTGGGTGGAGCTACTGGGGGCGTTGGGGGGCGCTTGGACGGAGGACAAACCGAAGGGGGCGGTGGAGATTGAAGGATGGTTGGATGCGGCGGGGGAAGACGCGGAGGTGCTGATCCTGGCGGGGATGAATGAGGGGCTTTTGCCGCGGGGGCCCGCGTTGGATGCGATGCTGACGGAGTCGGCCAAACGGAAGTTGGGCCTGCCGGACCGGGATTTCCTGCAGGCGCGGGATCTGTGCCTCCTGCACGGCATGGAGGCCGGAAGAAAGAAGGGCGGCTTGGTGGTGCTAACGGCCCAGAATGGCGAGGCGGGAGAGCCGTTGCGGCCGTCCCGACTTTTGTTCCGGGTCCCGGATCAGGAGTTGGCGGTGAGGGTGGAGAAGCTGGCGGTGGAGGCAGAACCGAAGGAGACGGGAAACGCCCGGGAAGCGTTTCAGCGCCACAAGCTGCGGATTCCCAAACCATCCGGCGAACGGCGCATCGATCTTATGCGGGTCACCGACTTTTCGGCCTATTTGGCCTGCCCGCTGCGCTTTTATCTTTCGCGGCGGCTGGGCTGGAGGCCGGGGGAAGAACCGACAGCGGGACTGGATGCACGCCGGTTCGGCACCTGGATGCATGAGGTGCTCGGGGAGTTTGGAAATGACCCGGCGATGCGGGCCTGTGGGGATGCCGGGAAGATTTATGAGCACGTGCAGGCTGGGTGGGACGCGAAGTTTTCTCCTTGGGAGAAGGCCGGTGAGTTAAGGCTGAACCTGGATCTGCAGCGGGAGGCGGGTCGTGAGCGGCTGCGGCGCTTCGCCAAGGAGCAGGCGGAGATGGTGAAACAGGGATGGCGGATTGTCTCGACCGAGACGGCTTTGGGAGAAGAAAGACAGCTACCGGGCCAGACGGAGAAAGTGCGCTGCTTCTCGGTGGGGCTCGACCATTTCTGGGTGCAGGGCCGCGCGGACCGGGTCGACGAGCACCCGGAGTTGGGGCTGCGGGTGCTGGATTACAAAACGGGGAAGGAGAACGATGCGGCCGCCTACCATTTTGCCGGGGGCCGGAGGGCGGTGTTTGGAAGGTCGCCGGAGTACGCGCGGTTGGTGCGGATGGATGGCAAGGGCAAGCCGGGGCCGGCGTGCTGGATCAACCTGCAGTTGCCGTTGTATCTGGAAGGAGTGGCGGGAGGTGGTCGGCCGGCGCAAGCCGGCTACTTTTACCTGGGGGAGCGGCTGGAGGAGATTGGCTGGAAGCCGCTTTTCCTGAGTCCTGAGGAAAGGGAGTCGGCCCGGAAGTGTGCCCGGGAAGTGGCCAAGGAGGTTCGGGAGGATGCGGTGTTGGACTGGATTTGGAAGGGCAACTGGGAGCGATTGGCGGTGAAGGCAGACTATGACGATTTTGAAGAGCTGTTAGAAGAATGCCTCAACGAAGTGCGGGGGCAAGAAATTCCCAAGGTGGATGATACCCAGGTAGATCTGGCCTTAACCGCCTTTATTCCCGCCGACTATATGCCCAACCTAGAAGAGAAAATGGCCGCCTACCGCAATGTAGCCACCGTCAAATCCAAAGCGGATCTGGAGCAAATCGCCACAGACTGGAACGATCGCTACGGTGCGATTCCCGAACCCGCCCAACAACTGCTGCGAGTCATGGAACTGAAACAAATTGCCAAAACCGTGGGCTTTTCTCGCATTAAACCGGAAGCCAAACAACATATTTGTTTAGAAACCCCCATGGAGGAACCCGCCTGGAAACTCATGAGTGAGAAACTCCCGAAACACCTGCAATCCCGGTTTGTGTATCAGGGCAAAAAGGTGATCGTGCGGGGATTAGGAGTATTGCCAGTCCATAAACAAATGAATGATTTAATTGAATGGCTAGGGCATTTACAGGGGGCTTTACCCCTAGCAGAGCAGGTACAACGATAAAACTATTATAATAGAAAGATAATCTCTTGAAATTTCTGAGCATTGCCCATGAACGAATCTGTTAAAACCCTGGAAACCTCACCCCTTGCTCTGTCCCCTAGCCCGGAGGCCCTAGCCCTAACGGATGGAGCCCTCCAGGTTGCCCTAGTCGCAGCCCAGGCCGCAGACGATCGGAAAGCGGCGAATATTCGAGTGGTACAGGTGACAGCAGTTTCCTATTTAGCAGATTATTTTGTGGTAGCGTCCGGGTTTTCCCCGGTTCAGGTCAAAGCGATCGCCAGAGCCATTGAGGCCGCAGTCCAGGAACACTGCGATCGTCCCGTTTTGCGCCAAGAGGGGCTATCGGAAGGGCGATGGATTTTGCAAGATTATGGGGATGTGGTTGTCCATTTATTTATGCCCCAGGAGCGGGAATATTACAACCTAGAAGCGTTCTGGGGACATGGACAGCCCCTCGATTGGCAAGCCCAGATTCCTGCCACGACCCGATTGATTGAACATCCCGAATTGGCCTAAGATTGGGGCGGTTATCCGCAAAACTTTACCCCCCACACCTGCCACCATGGATGCAATCCCTACCCTCGATTCTCGTCTTAGTTATACCGGGCCAGAGGAAGTTTTAATTCGTACCCCCGTTACCCTCAGCGGCACCTATCACGCCCAAAGTATCGATCGCTTAACCCTAAAAGCAGAAGATAAACATCCTTTCCAACTAACGGTAGATATGAATACCGGAACCTGGTCTGTGAAACTAGACGAAGGATTTTATAATTCGGGTTCGCGGTGGCTGCGCCTGTCCGGGTACGATCGTGCGGGGGGAGTGGTTGCGGAAAAAGTTATTCCCCTGCGGGTGAGCGACACCCCTCTCAGTATCGGCAAAGACGTGATTTTGACCGTGCGAGAAGACACCATTTTTAAGGATATGCCCCTGGATTCCGCCAATTTAGCGGACGACTTCAAAACCTTTGTGTCCGCCGGTACCCAGTTTCCCCTCCTACGCTACGGCTATGCGGATGGTCATATTCAGGTTGAACTTCAGGAAGCCTTTGGAGTCATTGGTCAATTTGGCTACTTTTTTGAAAAGCACGTAGAACTGAAAAAAGGCGAAGAAGTCCTTCACTTTGACCTGGAAGAAGTCCCCGTACCCATTCCTGGCACTGCCAAAGTTCTGATGACCCAAGACACCTGGCTCAAAGCCGAGCCGATCGACTCCGGTTTGTTAGCTGCATCCAAAAAACAATGGCTACACCGGGGACAAACCCTCACGATTTTAGGCTATGCCGCCTTTCGCGGTCACTTTCAGGTCACCTTCCTGGAACCCCGCTCCGGCTTCGGTAGCCAGGGGTATCTGTACTGGGAACACGTTGCCATCGAAAAGGATGGGAAACCCATTGTCTTTGACCCCGATGCCCTGACCCTAACCCTGAAAAAAGACACCCTCTTTAAAAAGCGGGCAGTGAACAGCAACAACCTCAGCGATCGGGAAAAAGTACAACTCCGCAAAGGCAGTGTGTACGGCTTACTGGGCTACAGTCCAGCGGAGCAACACCTCCGGGTGGCCCTATCTGAAAACTTGCGAGGCTTTGGTAACTCCGGCTATTTCTTTATTGAGGATGTGGAAGTGCGGCGGGGCTCCAAACCCGTGGAGTTATCTCCCGCCCAAGTGGAACTGAATGTGCCCTACTTCTCCCAGCGGGATAATGCTCACCGTCCCGCCTCCACCTGCAATGTGACTGCCATTGCCATGGTCATGTACTACTACGGTGTGCGGCCCCAGGGGAGTAAACAGTTGGAAGATGAACTCTATGAGTGGTGTGTACGGCGCTATGGTGCCAACTCCCAAACCGATAATACCGTTTTAGTCCGCATGAGTCAGGCTTACGGATTCGAGGCCAGCTTTAGTACAACCCGCACCTGGGGACAAATTCGATCGCAACTGATGCAAGGTCGCCCAGTGGTCGTCGGTGGATACTTTACCCATGCGGGTCATATTGTCTGTTTGGTGGGTTATACTCCCAGTGGGTACATCGTCAACGATCCCTATGGCAATGCACTGACGGGCTATCGGGACACCAACGGGCGCAAATTATTTTACTCCAATGCTTACATGAACCAAATGTGCGCCCCCGAAGGAGACGGTAATATCTGGGCTCACTTTATTGCCCCCAAAGCCCCGAAACGATCGTAGTTGTGTCTCACTGAGGAACAGAATGCATTTAATTTTGTATAGCAAACCAGGGTGTCATCTCTGTGAAGGTTTATTGGAAAAACTGGAACAGGTGAGTACACCCCAAATTGACCAAGTGGAAGTGCGGGACATTACCACCCAAGCAGATTGGTTCGATCGCTACCAGTATGAGATTCCGGTATTGTGTTATCAAACTGCTAATGGGCAAGAGGTTGCTTTACCTCGTTTGTCTCCCCGTGCACCCGTGAGTCGATTGGCGGAGTTGCTTAAGCAGGCTGTGGGATAATTTAGGGACTGAATAATCAAGTCTCCTTCAGAGCACAGTCCATTAAGGAAGGGTAGGTTTTAAACCTGCCCCTGTCCAGTAAGTCTGTAATCTGTATTCGATACGACTATAAGGTAATTCAGCAAGCGGAATCGATTTTCCAGGTTTACTTGTTGACATAAAAGTAACTAGTGTCAAACAACCTCAATCATCATGTCCCTTCAAATCTGCTCGACAGAAAATTTTCGGACTTGGATATTCTTTAATTATTTTTGTTTACGAGAAATTAGATAACAGCATCAACCGCGCTGCAACCTTAAGAATTTTGCATACCATCTATGTCTCGGCTGAGAGAACAGCGGATTTCCAGATGACTCGTGGAATTCGCAATATTTTGACGAATGAAGGCAATCAAGATGATTTGACCTAGCCGGACAAGAGCAAGGCATCATAGCTATTTACAGGCTAGGTTTATGATTGAATCTTCTCAGTCAAAGGTAGAATATGGAGACTTTCAGACCCCGCCAGAATTAGCGGAGCAAATTTGCCATAAATTGGTAAAGATTGGTATTAGCCCCGATATTATTATTGAACCCACCTGTGGGGTAGGTAATTTTCTCTTAGCGGCTGCCCATTCCTTTCCCTTAGCCCATCGAATCTTTGGAATTGAAATTAACCCAGATTACTTACAAAGAATTAGAAATAATCAACAATTTTTACAGGATCAGAGAATTGAAGTCCAGCAGGGTAATTTTTTTGAATTTGACTGGTCTTCATTAATTCATAAATCAATAGATCAAGGTCAAGACAATATTTTATGTTTGGGAAACTTTCCCTGGATTACAAATTCTCAACAAGGTACAATCAACGGTAGAAATTTACCTCGAAAAACTAATTTCCAGAATCATAATGGTCTCGATGCTATTACCGGCAAAAGTAACTTTGATATTTCTGAATGGATGCTGATTGAATCTATTCAATGGTTACGCAACCGTCCAGCTTGTCTGGCCATGTTATGTAAAACCTCTGTGGCAAGAAAATTATTAAATTACATTCGTTCTAAGAATTTAACTATTGCTTACTGTGCAACCTATCAAATAGACGCAAAAAAATATTTTGATGCAACCGTTGATGCTTGTCTTTTACTGTGCCAATTTGACTCAACTTCACGGCACTATTCTTGTGATGTATTTCATAGCCTAAATACAGATACATTTTATCGAACAGGCTATTATAATGGCATCCTCGTCAGGGATATGGATTCTTTTCACAAATTAAAGGATCTACATAATCCCAACCCAGATGTAAAATGGCGATCGGGCATTAAACATGATTGTGCCAGTGTAATGGAACTTCGCAAGGTCAATCATCAATTGATCAATGGATTTAATGAAGTTGTTGATCTGGAAGAAAGGTATCTGTTTCCCCTATTGAAGGGTTCCGATGTTGCTCAAAATAGAATCAATAGAAACGATCGGTATATTCTGGTTACGCAGAAGTACATTGGTGAATCCACTGCCGATCTACAACACCTAGCACCTAAAACCTGGAATTATTTGATCAATCATTCAAAATACTTAGATAATAGGAAAAGTAAAATTTACAGCAAAGGCGATCGTTTTTCCATCTTTGGAGTTGGTTCATATTCATTTGCACCTTGGAAAATTGCAATTTGTGGTTTATATAAAAAACTAGATTTTCGGCTAATTGGAAAGATCAATGATAAGCCTATAGTGTTTGATGATACGGTCTATTTTCTCAATTTTGAGGAGGAGAAATTAGCGCAGCAAACATTCGCACTCTTAACATCTCCCCTTGCCCTAGATTTCTATTCCTCTTTAATTTTCTGGGATGAAAAACGCCCCATTAAGTCCAGTATTTTAAATCAACTGGATCTAATCGCTTTAGCAGAAAGGGAAGTTACCCGGATGGTTTACCACGGACTGCCCACTAGGGTAAAGGATGCCCAGCGCGATCGTTCCGATCGTAGGGTGCGTTAATCAAATGTAACGCACCCATTTAATTTAATGGTCATCAATAACCCCGTGCGTTACGCTAACGCTAACACACGCTACGGTTGGTCTGTTTAATTGTCCCAAGATCGTTTTTGAGAGCGATCGTTTTGGGGGTTATAATTACAGCAGAAAAGCGATCGAGGAGAAATTGACTATATGGTAGTTCGTCAGCCTCGCTATAGCAAAGAAGAGTTTGCCCAACGGGGCGATCGTTGGTATGAAACTGAGATCCGCCAAAAAGTTGAAGCGGGGAATCACGGAAAAATTGTAGCGATCGACATTGAAACTGGAGACTTTGAAGTTGATGCTCGTGAAATAGCTGCTTGCAATAGACTTGAAGCCCGCCATCCAGATGCTCAAATTTGGATTGTTCGTGTCGGTTCTCGCCATGTTCGCCGCCTTGGTGGACAGACCAAGAGAGCAGTATGATTTCAGGAATTGTTAATGCCGATTTTGAGGCGATCGTCTCACTTGCGATATGTGACTCTGAAGGAAAGATTTACATACAAGATGCGATTGTTGATACAGGTTTTAACGGTTGGCTTTCATTGCCTCCAGACCTGATTGATCGGCTAAATCTAAAATGGAAAAGACGAGGACGCGCTATTCTTGGTGATGGTAGCGAGTGCATTTTTAACATCTATGAGGCTGTTGTAATCTGGGATGGCGATTATCTGACTATCCCGATCGACGAAGCCGATTCCGAACCTCTTGTTGGAATATCATTAATGGAGGGCTACCAACTCACTGTTCAAGTATTTGAAGAAGGTAGCGTAGAAATCCGTAAAGTAAGCCCCGTCTAATTTGGGTTATGGATGACGGACGATCATTTTTGTGGTTTAAGAGCGATCGTTTTCAGTTAGAGCAGTTGGGAAGCGATCGTTTTTAATGGTTTAAGAGCGATCGTTTCGCCGTAGGTTGGGTTAATGCACGAAACCCAAAAGCCTGAAATCTTGGTTCCTGAGTTAACCTAAAAATGCAACTCGTAGCGAGGTTGGAAATTGAGTTTTGATTTCTCCACTGCCTCAGATTCGATCACGAATCCATTAAGCTATTTTTCTAATCGAGGCGAAGATTACGAAAAGTATCGCCTGATTTACCCGGCTTCAGCAATCGACGCAATTTTGTCAGATTTTGGAGTTTCAACTCAGGTTATTGCTGCGGATATTGGTGCAGGAACGGGGATTGGAGCAAGATTGTTGGCAGATCGAGGGATTCAGGTTGTGGCGATTGAACCCAACGAAGACATGAGAACGGCGGCGACCTCGCATGAAAACGTAGAGTTTCTGGTTGGCACTGCTGAACAAATTCCGTTGGAGAATGCATTAGTCGATTTAGTAACCTCGTTTCAAGCATTCCACTGGTTTGATTTTGATAAAAGTCTCAAAGAGTTTCGCCGTATCCTTAAGCCCAGTGGACGTTTAGCATTAACATGGAGCTTCTGGGATCAAGACGACCTTGTTTCCAAAGAATACACTCGATTAGTTTTTGAGGCATCCAAAGATCGAGAGCACCAATCCCAATCTGGAATACAACTGAAAACATGGTTCAAGAGCATACGTTATCAACTGTTTTGGCAAGGGTTATGGTTACCTTACTTTACAAACTTACAGCGACATGAGTTTATCTCTAATCAATCCTTAGATTTCGCAGGATTAATAGGTTTAGCCCGAAGTCAAGGATTTGCGCCATCTGAAGGAAAAGGTTTAGAAAAACTTATGTCAGATTTAGCTGTATTCCATCAACACTTTTGCGATCACCAAGGTTCGGTAAGGTTGACTTATCGCACACGCCTGTATACTGCAATTTCCAAGCATCCTTAAAGTACTCTCATTATGGATATAAAACCCTTACAAAAGAAGGCTAAATCACGAGGTATTGCTGTTAATGGGCAAGGTGGTTATGAACGACATATTTTATTGTGTACTGGGTTGCGCCAAAGTGGAAATACTTGTTGTCCTGCTGAAGAAGGTGCTAAAACCTGGAAATATTTGGGTAAAAGACTGAAGCAACTTGCTCAAGATGGACACAATATTTATCGCACAGAAGTGGAATGTTTGATGTTTTGTCGAGATGGCCCGCTTGCAGTTGTCTACCCTGAAGGGACTTGGTATTGTCATGTTACACCAGAGGTCTGTGAACGCATTATTCAAGAGCATTTATTGGAAGGTAAACCCGTTGAAGAATTTATGTTTGCTTGTAACCCATTATTGAAAGCTTGTAAGCCCACTTCCTATACAGGCTAACAACCGCACTGCACCGAAATTTATCAATGGGTTGCGAACTAGCGGTTACTGCTACAATGCAATAGCCGCCTCTTTAGCGAAATAGGTCAAAATCAGATCCGCGCCTGCCCGTTTCATACTGGTTAGGGTTTCCATCATTCTCAAAATTTTACCCTGCTTTTGTCTCAAGGATTCGGATCTGGACAGAATTTTTAATTGCCAGCGCTGATTAAAGATGCCTAATCACTTAACGGACTTGTTCAGCTTCTCTCATGTCTAAATTCTGGAGTACTTCTTGCATCCTCTGAGGGGGTACACGGCGTTGCAAAGAAGTTCGGCAATGCTCATTCCTGTTGTTGAACAATGACTGATTTCGTAGTTTCTCTAAAGCGTTAATACAGCCAGGACAATTACAACCAAACGAAACAGTAGCAGCATCGATCTCTGCCTTGCTGAAGTCAAGCATGGCAGTCTCACCAGAAGCTGAGCTTGCTGATGCAATCGCAATACCTTGAGTTTGATGCGGAACTGTTGATAATTTGAGTTCACGATTAGAAGGCACATCACAAGCAGCTTGGCGGGTAAGCCCAGTCGTTAAAGAACCTGTGTCAGCCGCAGATGCTAGCTGGGCCAAAATTCCGAAAGCCAGCACTGAACCCGTCAAGGTTTGAGTTGTCATTAACTTTAAGATTAGATGAAGATTCATACAAACTCCTGAGAGTGAACTACCCGACACTGACCTTGGGCACGGTACGGTCTTCCCTCTTCACTGGCAATCACCTCCAGAACTCCGTAGTTCTATTGGACTTACATGGCCTCCAAGGGCAGGAATCCTGCTTCCCAAGACCCATTGTAGGAGTTGATCCGCTTTGGTGCAACGGGCACAGAAACACCCGGTTGGGATGCGGGAACCTCATATAGTCTCTGGTTATGAGACTGCCATCAAAAACCACCCAACCTGGAGCAATTTCTCCAATTGTAAAGATTTGTGGTGGACAATATCTGAATCATTGTTCATGCATTAAGATGACTAGAAGATTGTTTTGGAGAATACTTATGACTACGGTGACTCAAATGAAATGTGCTTGTCCGGATTGCCTGTGTATTGTGAATTTAAGCGATGCGGTGATGAAAGATGGCAAAGCCTATTGTGGCGATGCTTGTGCAAATGGACATACGGAAGGGCCAGGTTGCGGTCACACAGGCTGTAATTGTCATTCCTGAGTATCGCTAAACCCTTTCCACAATGTCTGATCAACCTGCTCAACGTACCTCAGAAATTCCTGGCGATGGGGAAGACCTTTGTTGTGATCTTCCCCATGACCGTTCTGTTGCTTCGACACAACCGTTGCAACAGGTTCCTTTGAGCAGCGAGAAAGCTCAACGGATGGCGGAGTTTCTCGGCTTTCTTGCTGATCCGAATCGGTTACGGATTTTGTCAATCCTGGCGGAACAAGAGATGTGTGTAGGCGATTTGGCAACGGCTGTGGGCATGAATGAATCAGCCGTTTCCCATCAGTTGAGAACCTTGCGAACCATTCGGTTGGTGAGTTCGCGCAAGCAAGGACGACATGTGTTTTACCGTTTACTGGATGATCATGTCTTCAATTTCTATCGAGCTGTGGCGGAGCATTTGGATGAGCTTGATGCTTGAAGAACCGATAGTCTGTCTAATCCTTAATTCCATAGATGCTTTAACCTGGGTGAGATTACGTTTGGCAGAAGACCAGGGCAAGATGACCCACTTCAGCCGCGTACTCTTCATGCACCCCCAAGGTGCCGGGGAGCCGCTTGACCTGAATCTGGGGCAAAGCTGCCAGGGCTTCCATCTCCGCTTTGGATTTGGGAGGGGCTTGCTCCGGGATGATGACCTGCATGGGCAATGGGAGCGATCGTCCCACCTTGAGCCATTCCTCCCGATCGTCCATCGGGTCTAGTCCACCCGTAACAAAGGCAGCAGGGGCAAATCTGGCACCGGGTTGTTGGGTGATTCGATGTTTGCCAGTGATAAAGTCTGGCGTGAGTTTGTCCCGATCGACATACACATGCCGCTGATACATCCACTTCAGAAACGCGGGGTGGGTGTTGAGGGCGTATAACCCTTGTCCCAGTAGGGGCGATCGCACCAGATTTCTTACTCCCGCAGCAACGGGCCTTGGCGCTCCCATTGCTCGCAGAGGCCCCTTCCAGGTGGGAGCAATGAGCAACAACTTGGCACAAACACTGGGCTGCCGGGCAAGCTGCATGGCATACCCTGCGGCATGGCCAGCGGCAATGATAGTTAGAGGTTGGGGACAGCAATCTTGGACAAAATCCTGGAGCAATTGCTGGTAGAGCGATCGATTATAGTGAATGGGGGGACGATCGGACTCACCAAAGCCCAACCAGTCCAGGGCAATCACTTGAAACTGGGAAGCCAGGATCTGGGCAATCCCCGCCATCTCGGTGCGACTGGAAACGGTACTGAAAGCGGGCAACAGCAGCACTGGAGACCCCTGTCCCAGGATTTCGTAGGCGCATGTGATGGTTTTCCCTTGGTATTTCCAGTCATAGGACTGGCGTTGAGGGTCGATGCAGATTGGAGGAAGCATCGTAGTCTATGGTTTTGAAGGTTACAGCATTAGTGTTGGGATTATACAGCGCATAGGTGGCCTGTCCAGGACTGCGCCCGACGGTAATCCATTGCTACTCTGTAACTACACTTTTATGGGCAATCTTATAGGCATTTTCTTCCCAGTTTTGACCGTCAAATGGCACGATCTTAACCCTAGGAGGTTGACTATCCAAACACCGCAAATTGATGTCAATGCCATCAGGATTCGATCGTGGGGTATAAAAGGGCTTGATTCCACAAATTTTACAAAAGGTATGTTGGGCGACCCCTGTATTAAAGGTGTAGGTGGTTAATTGGTCAGACCCCCGAATTAATTTAAATTTATTGAGGGGAATAATCAGATGTAGAAACCCTGCCTTTGTACAAATAGAACAATTGCAGTCCTCCACTTCAACTTCCTCTGGAGCCTCAATTTCAAAAACGATCGCTTTGCAGTGACAGCTACCTTGATAAATCATTGAATTCCCCCTCATAGGTTTTGAATAGGCATTTTGAATAGGCATTATAGAACAATCTGAATGTCTCCAGCCTTTATCTATCTAAACAATCTTTAGCTTTTCAATGCTTCCACCTCAGCGATCGTTAATCCCGTCACCTCAGCAATAAACTCTACTGGACTACCCGATCGTTTTAGGCTTTTAGCAATGCGGATTTGTTGAAGCCTTTGCCCTTCTTTCCGTCCTTGTTCTAAACCATCTTGAACCCCTTTTTTCCAACCTTCTAACTCTGCCTCGGCACGGGTACTGGCTAAAATACTGATTTCATACTGGCGGTCTTTGATAAATTGGCGATAGGCTTCCCGATCAACCCATCTCCGATTAACTCCGTTAAAAATCCTTCTAAAATTATGAAGTTAATCTTATCTCGCAGAATTTTTTTAATAGCCCAGTCAAAGCGAATGTGTTTCATAGGAAAAATCCTGAATTTAGTTTGTTTACTTCAAAGTCCCTAGGGTATTGCGCCAAGACATTTCCCGACAGAGGGTAGTAAGGGCTCGCTGTTGGGCAGGGGTCTGAAAAATCTGAAGGTCAACCAGTTCCTGTAACACTTGTTCCGTTAAATGGGACGCAAAACTGCCCCCATAACGCAGAAGCAAACTGTGATACCGAAATTGCAATTGCCCCGATCGATCGTTGTGAAACTGACGAATTTCGGGCTGCCCCAGCAGAGAAACGATCGCATTGATGGGAACGATCGCCCTTGGGATACCCTGTTGGCCATAGGAGGCGGGTGGATGGGATCCTTCAGAAAAAAGGTCTGGAATATCTTGCCCGTAAGGAATCAACTCCCCGATTAGCACCACACTGAGCAACGTCCGGGTTTCTTCCACTAGGTCAGGGGTAAACAGGGGATCCGCATCACTGGAAAGGCGAGGCCCCGTATTGAGGAATTGGGGATTAATTAATTGAGAGTTATAAACAATTCCTACCGCCGCAGGCTGAAGCGTTTTTAGACCTACTTCCGGCGAATCTAGACGCACAAAAGAACCAAATCCATAGGTATTTGCCGCAGGGGGATCGTTCACATCAAAACGATCGTTTACCTGCACCAAATAATCGCAGTGAGAATTAGATTTAACGACTTTTCCTAAGGGCATTGGGAATGGGGAATAGGGAATAGGGAATGGGGAATGGGGAATAGGGAATAGGGAATAGGGAATAGGGAATAGGGAATAGGGAATAGGGAATAGGGAATAGGGAATAGGGAATAGGGAATAGGGAATAGGGAATAGGGAATGGGGAATGGGGAATAGGGAATAGGGAATAGGGAATGGGGAATAGGGAATAGGGAATAGGGAATAGGGAATAGGGAATAGGGAATAGGGAATGGGGATGAGTTTTGAGTTTTGAGTTTTGTTGGTTGGGTTAAGGAATGTAGGATTGGAGGGATTAGGGATTAGAGTACGATACTCTTTTTAATTCTCTTTGTGTCTATCAAAACTAACCACTTATCACTAACC
>OGVP01000037.1_pt1 | contig 17101 bp, 19 predicted proteins | sample 1575791 | NCBI WGS metagenome assembly OGVP01 (sample SAMN07581537, study PRJEB24739) | freshwater metagenome
AGCCAGGAGAACTGCAGGCCTCCGACCTGCCGGCGGCGGAGGCCTGGTATGCGGCGCAACCCACCCTCTGGTTGCCCACGACGCGGGAGGATTTCCTGAAAATCCACGACCGGGTGGCGCCGGTCTTCAGCATCCTCTTTACCCCGGCAAGTTCCGATGCCCGGATGTACAGTCAAATGCTGGCCGAGAATTCCGAGTGGAAGGAGTGGGCTGACCTGATCCGTAGGCAAAAACCTCCTGACCTACCTCAGGCTTTTGCGACCTCCCTTCCGCCAAACAACGACTACTTACTTCTTTCCATTCAAAAAAGATGGAATTAGTTACTCATTAATAAATTATAAATATAGTCTTTCAACAGAACCATACTTATTGAATACATATTAATAGAGCAACCCAATATATAGTGTCTTTAGGTTGATCCTATTGCCTGGAAATTAAAATCGGGGGAATGGCAGGAAGTGTTGGCCCACCGTGTGTTTCCAGAAGCTTTTACCGCTGTCTTGGAATTCTTTCGTCGACCGCCTGGATGACGTTGACCGGCTTTGCCCAGATTCAAGGATCGGCCGGTCAGGAGGGAACGAAGCCGTTCACGGCCACGGTGGCGATTCGTGAGGGGTACGACAGCAATCCGCTGACTCAAACCTACCAATCCACGCAGGATATTGATTCATCGACGTACACCTCGATCCAGCCTTCTTTGGGTTACAATTACATTGGTCTTCAAGCGGATGCCGCCCTTCGCTACGACTTTTCGGGCACCTACTACCCCAGTATCAATCAGCAGTACGACATCCAGTACGCCCAAACCTTCGTGGGGCGCTACACCTACGCCATTGACCCGCGAACCTCCTTCACCCTGGCAAATAATTTTCTCTACACTGAGCAACCGCTGGTTGCCCAATTTGTACAGGCAGGCATTAGCCCGACTTTCAATACCAGTACCATCAATAATTTGGCCACGGCCCAAGCCGATTATCGGGTCACCGATAGACTTTCCATGATCACGCGCTGGAACAACACGCTGGTGTATTTGGGGGGCAGCTCCAGCAACGGCAATTATATGAACAATGGGGCCTTTCAGCAGTTTCGGCTCGATTTCACGCCTGAGACAGTTGGCACGTTTAGCTTTGACTACCAACTTTTTGATTATGACAACGATAATGCCTTTCGGGATAATCAACAGGTTTCATTCAGCCTGGGCGCCGATCATACCTTCCTGCCGGAGTTATTTTTTAGCGGCCGTGTTGGTATTCAGCTCAACGACAATTTTGGGCTGACCGACAACTCGGCCGTGATCAGCGCGGGGGGGATGGGGAGCGGGGAGCAGGAGATCGGGGCGACACCTTTCGCCTCGATTAGCTCCACCTGGAACTACGAAGAAAAAAGTTTTGTTTCCGCAGGTTTTTCCATGCAGGTCCAACAGTCCAACCTCAACACGGCTTCCGATTCGGAAGCCTACACCCTCAACCTAAATTGGGATCACCAGTTCACGGAAAAATTTTCTGTTATCCAAAGCTTTTTTATCAACCTAGCCGTGTTTACGCCTGAACTGAGCCAAGCCCAGACCCAAAATCTTTTTCCCGGGGCTGTTTATCAAGGTAGCGGACAACAAACGACCGTGACCTACCAGTGCAAGTTCGCCTATCAGTTCTTTCCCTACCTTTCGGCCGAGGCAGGTTGGTCCTATACAAGTTACGGTTCCTATTTCGATCTAAATAATGGAAATGGAGGGAGTTATACGCGCAACCAAGTGTACCTAGGGGTTCGTGGAACCTACTGATTGCGGAAAGTAGGACTAGGGTTAAGGTAAAAGCATGAGCGAAGGAAAGCCCGCGGCACCTGCCTACGGGTACGGCTATGGCTACGGGGGTGCGGCTTCCTCCAACGAAGCATCCTTCCACGTCAATGACTTGTGGCGGGTCATCAAGAATCGTTGGCCCACTTCGGTCACGATTCTTGTGTTGGTGATGGGGACGGGGTTTGTGGTCACCAAATTACAGCCCAAAATCTATGAGTCCTCCGCCGTTCTGCGCGTGGAAAAGGAGGGGAAGGATCTTGAGGTCTTCCAGGCCAGTTTTGAGGGTTTTGACCCGGTGTTCTTTCAGACCGAATTTGAAATGATCCAGAGCAAGAAGGTCCTCTATCCGGTCATCGAAAAGCTCAACATCGCCGACCGGCTGTGCAAGGAGATGGAACTGCCGGAGGGGTCGATCACGGATGATCAGGCTTTCCAAATTTTCCGCAAGAGCAAGCTCCAGGTGCAACCCTTCCGCAACACCAAGCTCATCGAGGTGGTTTGTCAAAGCACCAAGCCCGACGAGGCCGCCTTGTTTGCCAATACCGTCGCGGATGCCTACGAGGAGGTCCGTCGCTCTGAAATCACCGGTCGTAGCGATGCGGGGTTGAAGGCCCTTTCCGGAGAGGTGGAGAAGCAAAAGGAACTAGTCTCGGCGGCGGCTGCCCAAGTCGAAAAACTGCGCAAGGAATTAAAAATCGATGAACTTCCCGGCTCCACCGCTCAAGTGCAGTCCACGACTTTGGGGGACCAGGAAATCCAAAGAAAAGAGTCCCAGCTCAGCGAGCTGAGGGCCGACATGATTTCGAGAAAGGTGCGGCTGGAAAAGGTGGCGGACTTGAGCATTGAGCAACTGGAATCCACGCTCCCAGCCCTGAATCTAGAAGACCCCACCACGGCCTCCACCAAGCAACAGTATCTGCAGGCCCTCCAAAATGTGGCCCAAATGCAAAAGCAGGGGTACGGAAAAAAACATCCGGAAATGCAGGGCGCCCTTAAGGTTGTGTCGGAAAGACGGGATCAGCTGAACAAGCTGGTGGCCGGCATCCGTCGAGCGTTGGAAATTGACCTCAAGGTAGCCCAGGCAAAGGTGGAGGCTCTGGAAAAAGAGGTTCAGGAACTCCGCGACCGGTTGCGCGCGGACCGTACGGATCGGTTGGCTCCTTATAATGAGGCCCGCCGGGATCTGGAAACCCAGAGCCAACTGCTGGATGTGCTGACCTCCCGATATCGTCAGCAGGCCGTGGAGTCCAAGATCGAGGTGCGACCTGTGCAGATCGTGAACCGCGCCGAGCCTTCGGTTCGTCCGGTCAAACCGAGCCTGAAAATGAATTTGGCCCTGAGCATGGTCGTGGGCTTGGTGCTTGGACTCAGCCTGGCCTTTTTCATTGAGTATCTGGATACGAGCATCAAGACCATGGACGATGTGGAGCGCCATCTCGGCCTGAGCGTGCTGGCGGTCATTCCCAGGGGCGCGAAATTCCTGACGCAGGATGAGCCAAATTCGCGCTTTGCAGAAGGCTACCGGATTCTTTGTGCCAAGCTCAACCTGACCGGGGCCAGGGATTCGGCCCGCTCCATCACCGTACTCAGCGGTGGCCCGGGAGAAGGGAAATCCACGACCGCCTTTAATCTCGGCTGGGTATGTGCCCAGAGCGGCATGAAGGTTCTCATGATTGACGGGGATATTCGTCGCCCCGCGATGCATACGGCCGCCGGCGTGGAAAACACTTTGGGGCTGGGCGAATTTTTGGCCGGGCAGGCCTCCTTGGACGAACTGATCCAGAGCACCAATGTTTCCAACATGGAAATTCTCACGGCGGGGAGTCTGGGGCCGGAAGATCTGGGTGGTTTCAGCCGGGCGCGCTTCGGTTCCTTGCTGGAGATTTGCCGTCCCAACTACGACGTGATTGTGGTGGACTCACCGCCGGTCTTGGGGATCAGCGACGCCTCCGTCATCAGCCAGGAGGTAGACGTAACTCTCCTCCTGATCCAGCACCGTCGTTATCCCCGCAACGTATCCCAGCGGGCCAAACGAGTGATTGATGAGGTCGGCGGAAAGCTCTTTGGGGTGATTTTAAACAACGTCAACATTAAGACGGACGACAATTATTACTATTATGCGGGGTATTCCACTTCGTATTATGGCTATGGAAAGCGTACGGCAAGGGCCCGTGGCAAAAAGGCGGCAGTTGCCACACGGGCCCCGGCTTCCAGTCCCGCGCCCGAGAACGAGTCCTCCGCTGAGCCAGAGGAGGGGGCGACGGCTGAATCCCTCCCTCCTGCCCAAGCTCCGCGGGTCACTTATATGCGTCCTCCCTCGGCTGATTCAGAAGACCGGTTTTGAAATGCCTGTGGTCCGTCATTCTCTTTTGGCAATTGTTGCGTTTTGCTTGTTCCCTGGACTGCTGCCCGGTCAAAGCCTGAATCTCGGTAATGGGCAGGGGTCTTCTTTTCAGGACCAAGGCGCGCCCGGCCAGCCTGCCCTCCCAACTCCTGCGGCCGATCCCATGGCGGGGGGTTCTCCCGCCGGAGGAGCCCCGGCGCCGGATCTCGGGATGATTGATACCAGCGATCTGTTGCGAGGAGGTGACACCCTGATTATCCGGTTAACCGGCGTGCCGACGGCCGACCAGGGAATCTACGAAATCAAAGTCGATGAAAGCGGGAAGGTCTCGATGCCTTATATCGGCAATGTTCAAGCGGCTAATTTCACCACGGTTCAGCTTAAAAAGGCGATTGAGGAGGCCTACGTTCAGCAGGAAATCTTCACCAATCCAAACGTCACCGTGGATCTGAAAGAGCAACGTTTTGTGGATGTCACCGGGGAGGTGCGGATGCCGCAACGCGTACCCTACACAAAGGACCTGACTGCGCTTGGCGCGGTGGCGGCCTGCGGTGGGTTTACGGATTTCGCCAACCGACGGCGTGTGAAATTGACCCAAGGAGGGGTGACCCGGGAGTTTAATGCCAAAGATATCCAGGTGGACCCCAGTCGGGATATCCGTCTCCTGCCCAACGACAAGATCCACGTGGATCGAAGCATTTTTTAGCTTTGAGGATCGGTCTTTTCGGCGGGTCCTTTGATCCTTTTCATCTTGGACACTTTCTCATCGCGCGAACGGCCCGCGAAATGTTCCGCCTGGGAAAAGTGGTGTTTCTGCCTTGTGCGCATTCACCTCTAAAAAAAATCCGTCCCGTGGCCGGGGATCGGGCCCGGCTAGCCATGCTTCGGCAGGGTCTGAATGGGCAGGGTTGGGCCGTAGTGTCTGATTGGGAAATCAAGAAAGGGGGGATCTCCTATACGGTGGATACCCTTCGGGCCATGCAAAAACACCATTCCAGGGCTTCGTTCTTCTGGATCATGGGATCCGATCAGTGGGATCTATTACCTTCATGGAAGGAGCCTCACGAACTTCGTAGAAAACTCCAGTTTCTGGTTTTTCCGCGACCACAAAGTCCTCGGCCCCGAGGAGGCTTCCGTATGCGGGAAATTCCGCTGCGGTTGGATATTTCCGCAACGGAAGTGCGCCGAAGAATTCAAAGGCAACTTCCCATCACCGGCCTGGTGCCCCCGGCCGTCGAGACTCTGATCCGGAAACATCGGTGGTATCGATGAGCCTCGAGGGACGGGAGCTGGCCCGCCGATGCCAGGCGCTTGCCGATAACAAAAAGGCCGTGGACCCGGTCCTGCTCGATTTGAGGGAGGTGGGGGGGCCTAGCGAGTTTTTCCTGATCGTCTCCGGGGAGAGTGAGCCCCATCTCAAAGCGATCGCGGGCGAAGTGGAAAAAGGAATTCGCGAGGAAAGCGGCCGTAAGCCTTTCCGAATCTCCGGCAATTCTCCAAGCCAGTGGATGATCTTGGACTATGGGGATGTTTTGGTGCACATCATGCACAGCCAAAAACGGAAATTTTACCGGCTGGAGGATCTGTGGGGAGACGCTGTCCGGTTGGACGTTTAGGACGACTACATCTCCTCCAGCGTTGAAATTCCAAGCAGACCCAAACCTTCCTTCAGCACATCCCCGGTTAGTCCTACCAGCGTCAGACGGGAATCCCGCAAAGCCGGCAATTGAAGAACCGGGCAGGCTTCGAAAAAGCGGTGGTATTGGCCGGCCAGTTCGTAGAGGTAGCCACACAAATGGTGCGGCTTTCGATCGGCCGCAGCCAGTTCCACCGCGTCGCCGAACCGCAGGAGCAGGCGGGACAGCAGTTCCTCCTCAGGCTGGGCAATCTTCACATGGCCTTGGGGACGTTGGGTGAGGCCCGCTTTTCTTAAAATGGAACGGGTCCGCACGTAGGCGTTCAAAATGTACGGAGCGGTGTTACCATCAAAGGCGAGGAGCTTTTCCCAAGTGAAGACGTAGTCGAGGTTTCGGTTGGGGAGTTGGTCCGCATATTTTAAACTGGCGATGCCGAGCAGCTCGGCCTTGGCCTCCAGATCTTCCGGGGAAAGGTCGGGGCGTTTTGATTTCAAAATGACCGCGGCCCTTTCCTTGGCCTCGTTCAGCAAGTCGACCAGTTTGAGCGGGGTGCCGTCCCGGCTTTTCAAGGGCTTCCGGTCGGGGCCCAGCACTGTTCCAAACCAGACATGCTCCAGTTCCGCCCGACAGCCTGAGCGTTTGGCGGTATCAAACAGCCAGCGAAAGTGGAGTTGTTGCCGCGCATCGGTCACGTAGATGATCCGATCTGCCTTGAGCTCCTCCGTACGATACTGGATCGCCGCCAAGTCGGTGGTGGCGTAGAGGAAAGCGCCGTCGGATTTTCGAATCAAATAGGGCTCCTCGGCGATGGCCGGATTTCGAACCACTACCGCCCCTTGGCTCACTTCTGCGATCTGTTTGTTAAGCAGATCTTGAACCACTCGGGGTAGGTCCTCGTGGTAGGCGCTTTCGCCGCGGATGGAGTCAAACCTCACCCCCAGGCGATCGTAAATATTCCGGAAATGCGCTGCGGAACTCTCGCAAAACAGCCGCCAATCCCTCAGCCGTTCCGGATCCCCGTCTTGCAAGGCCGCCAATTCCGCCCGGGCCTGATCCATTTTGGCCGGATTTGACTCCGCTTCCTGATGGCCTTTTTTGTAAAAATCCTCCAACTGGTCGATGGCATGATCCGCCTGGATGGGGGGACGCCCAGCGGCCCGGTAAGCCAACAGGAGCTTTCCAAACTGGGTTCCCCAATCCCCCAAGTGATTCACGCGAGTGATCTGGTGGCCAAGACGGCGCAGCAATCGAGCCAGACTGTCTCCCAGCAAGGTGGAGCGGATGTGGCCGACATGCATTGCCTTGGCGATATTGGGAGAGCTGAAATCCATGACGATGCTCTCCGGCTTGGAGACCCGCGGAATTCCCAGGTTGGGGTCCTGCCGGAGGGCGTCCACCGCCCGACCCACGGCTTCCGGCCCCGCCCGATAATTCACGAAGCCGGCACCGGCCACGGTGGGTTTTTCCCAGCCTTCGGGGGGTGGGCATTCTTTGGCCAGCCGTTCGGCCAGTTCCCGCGGGTTCAGGCGGTGAGCCTTGGCGGCGACCATAGCGAAGTGGGTTTGAAAGTGGCCGTGGCGCTCGTCTGCACAAGGCCGAACCCATGGTTCAGCCGGCAAATCGGGGAAATGGGTCACCGCCCAGGCGGCTACGCTTTTTTCCAGCTCGGCCCGCAGGGACATCAGTTGGCTTGAAAAAGCTGGAGAATCTCAGCGGGGCCCTTGGCTTCCAGAATTTTCGTTTTGATTCCCCGACGATTGAAGAATTTCGCCACGGTGGCGAGGGTTTGCAGGTGGACTTGGGCCTGATCCGCCGGAACCAGGATGAGAAAGAATAGTTTCACCGGTTTTCCATCCATGGCCTGACAATCCAACCCGGCTGGGCAACGGGCAAACAGGGTGGCGAGCTGCTTCAGCTTGGGAATGGTGGCGTGGGGAATGGCAAATCCCCCGCCCATGGCCGTTGTCATTTTTTCTTCTCGGATCTGCAGGGCCTTTTCCGCAGAAGAGAGAAGGTCTTTCGGCATAACATCCTTGGCGGCAAGGTGTTCCAACATTTTCCGGTAGGCTTGGGGGCGGTCTTCAGCCTCAAGCTGGGCGATGAGATTCTTCTCTTGGATCAGTTCGGAAATGAGCACGGAAGGGAGAGTTTTTAGGCGGGAGGAGGCAGGTAACGCAAGAGAAGCCCTGAAAACCAATGAACGCCTTCCATGTAGATCCAAGCCCAGTCACGACCCAAATCCACCAACATGGTGACCAAGGGGACCGGCTGAAAAAATGACCATACCAAACCGATCGCCAAAAGCAGATTGGCCAAGGCAATCACGGTCAGGGAAAAAACCCTGCCGTAGACGAGAAAATCAGGCTGTTGGGTCCGAAGAAGATCCACGGTAAAGGCATAGTGGTATCCCCAGACGCCTCCCCAAATCCCCAAAAAAGCCAGTTGGTAACCCGCCAACACTGGCCAGATCTGCAGGCTGGCCAGCCAAAGAACCGCGGCGATGAGCGGATAGAGAGGAAGGATGTAGGGCGCCAGGGTGATCCAAGCAGAGGTTCGGTTGGAAACCACCCGACCGCCCTTGTCGGCGACCTGCAGGGAGTGGACTTTTCCACCGCTAAACCAGACAGCCAGAGCGTGGGAGAGTTCGTGACCCAGAACATAAATGCCCCGGGGGCGCGGTAGTAGCAGATAAGCCAACCCGGCCACCAGCCAGCCACCACCAAAACAAGCCGCCGCCCACCAGGGAAAAGAAGGGCTGGACGCGGCCGCCCGGATCAGGCGGGCGAGACTTATGCCGGTGGCCCAAACTCCCGGCCAGAGAGCCAAAGCCAGGAGCAAGCGGAGCCAGTTCATGGATTGACGGGAACCATCCCGATCAGGCATTGTTTTCGTTTATGGCTAACACAGCATCTGCCGCCAAACAGGCCCGCGCCGCCCTGCGCAAACGCGAGGTGAACCGGACCCTGCTGCAGGCCGCCCGGACCGCCCAAAAGAAGGTTCTTTCGCTGATTCAGGCCGGGAAAAAAGACGAAGCGGCCAAGCATTTTCCCGAATTGCAGAAGCGCCTGGATCGCGCCGCCAAAGGGAAGGCGATTCACCGCAATCGTTCCGCCCGCATCAAGTCCCGGATCGCTCATCTGCTTCGTTAGTTGGTTTCGCCTGCGCCCAATAAGCGGGTCGGCCGAATCCAGGCCACGTTCCCGAAATAGCTCCTCGCCCGATCCGCAACCGCTTTGGCCTCGGACTCCTTAGGCCATAAACCGAAGACGGTCGAACCGCTGCCACTCATGCGGGCGGCCAAAACCCCGGGCTGTTGTGCCAGCCAATGCCGGGCGGCACGAATCCAAAGAAACTTCTCCTCCACCGCCGGCTCCAGGTCGTTGCGAGGCTTGAGTTCATAGGTCTTTCCGGCGGGTAGGGCGAGGGGGATCGCTCGTCCTTCCTCTCCTGGACGGCGGTTGGAGGCGTAGCGTCGGTAAGCCTCCGCCGTAGGCGAGCCAAAACCAGGGTGAATCAGCACTGCCCAAGGGAGGGATTGAAGGGGAATCGATTCGAGAATCTCACCCCTTCCGGTGCCCCGGGCGGGACTGGACTGCAGGAAAAATGGGACATCGCTCCCCAAGCGGGCTCCGATTTCGGAAAGATCCGCATCGGATACCGTAAGTGACCATAGGTTCCGTAGTAAGTTGAGGGCTGCCGCGGCGTCGCTGCTTCCGCCGCCGAGGCCCGCTCCTTGGGGGATCTCCTTTTTAAGTCTGAGGTTTGCTCCGGCGGTGTTTTTTTCTTTTTCTTTTAGAGCTTGGGCCGCGCGTAGCACCAGGTTGTCTGGGCCTGCCGAAAGGCCCTCATCCCCCTCGATCTGCAAAGAGAGAGACCCGTCCGGGGAGAGGGATGCGCTCAGCTGATCCGCCACCTCGGTCCGGACGAAAAGGGTGTCGATGGGGTGAAACCCGTCGGGACGGCGGGCACCCAGGCGAAGATCCAGGTTGATCTTGGCGTGGGCGCGGATTGTCAGGGTGGGCATCTCCCGATTCAATGGGGAAGGTGACACCAGATCAAATCATCCTCGCGCTCGATGTGGACACCGCGGAAGAAGCCTTGGCTTGGGCTAGGCGACTGAAGGGTCGTGTCGGCACCTGCAAGGTCGGTCTACAGCTTTTTCTTCGGGACGGGCCTAAGGTTCTGCGTGGTTTAAGCGAAGCGGGGATGCCCGTGTTTTTGGATCTCAAGTTTCACGACATCCCGAACACCGTGGCCCAAGCGGTGAAATCCGTGGCGATATGGAAGCCTCGACTTCTCACTCTGCATACCTCCGGCGGGCGGGAAATGATGGAAGCGGCTCGTGAGCAGGCGCCGAAGGAGACCTGTCTGCTAGGGGTGACCGTCCTGACCAGCCTCTCGGAAAGCTCTGTCCAAGAGATTGGATGGGGAGGGGGAGTTCAGGCTTCGGTCGAAAGGCTTTCTGCCTTGGCCAAATCGGCAGGACTGGGCGGGGTGGTTTGCAGTCCTCATGAAGCCAAGGGGGAACGCGAGCGGTGGGGAATAGGCGAAGTCGTGACTCCGGGAGTCAGGCCCCCCGGTGCGGACAAGGGAGACCAGAACCGGGTGATGACGCCGGCGGAAGCTATCCAGGCCGGAGCCTCTAGAATCGTCCTGGGACGGCCGGTTCTTCAGGCCAAGCAACCCGAGGCGCTTTTGGATCAGATTTTGGCCGGTTAAAACCCGGCTGGTTTACATCGAAAATCTCGGTCCGAGATAAAGACCGCGGGCAACGGGATCATTGATGAGATAGTCCGCAGTTCCCTGACTCTCCACCTTGCCTTCGCAGATTAAGTAAGCGCGGTCGACGATGGAGAGGGTTTCGCGAACGTTATGATCGGTAATGAGCACGCCGATCCCTTTGCGCCGCATGGTCAGAATGATCTGCTGGATGTCGTAAACGGCCAGGGGATCGACCCCGCTGAAAGGCTCGTCGAGAAGGAGGACGGTTGGGCGCGTGACCAGACATCGGGCGATGGCGAGCCGACGCTTTTCACCCCCGGAGAGCTGGATGGCCCGGCTTTTCACGAGGTTGTCGAGACCCAGCTCCACCAACAGCTCGTGGCAACGTTCCTTTCGCTCCTGATCCGTGATGGGAAGGGTCTCCAAAATCGCCAGGAGGTTTTCCTCCACGGTTAAACGGCGAAAAATGGACTCCTCTTGCGGAAGGTAACCAATGCCACGACGAGCCCGCCGGTACATGGGCATCCCGGTGACATCCTCCGCCGCCAGTTGGACGGTGCCAGCGGTGGGGCGGACGAGTCCAACCAACATGTAGAAGCTGGTGGTTTTTCCGGCCCCGTTGGGGCCCAAAAGTCCGACAACCTCCCCGGGCCGGACCCCCAGATCAACCCCATTCACCACGTTTCTTTCCCCGTATCGTTTGACGAGGCCGTTGCAGGAAAGCAGAAAGTCCCCGGTCACGGGGGCCCGTGGGGCGGTGGTTTCGGTGGTTGGCTGGCTCAAGGTTTCTGGAGCATCACCCGGCTGGCCCCTTCGGTGAGCATTTTGTCCTCTTCCGGGAAAAGAATGATCTTATCGGCAAACACGGTTTTATCCTGCGAGATGGCCTTAGGCTGTTTGGTGACCTTGAGGAGAGTGAGCTTCTTTTCCTTCATGTTGTAGATGGCCTTTTCGCTCCAGGTCTCGGAAGTCCCGTCCTTCCGTTTGATGACGACATCTTCGCGGGCCTCCACGTCCTGGACCGAGTCATCGTCGGCAAAAAACACCGTCATTTCCTTGGAGACCATGGTAAAGCGAGGTTCGTCCACTTTGACATTCCCGCGGAAAAGCCCCTGCTTCTGCCCTTTGGTTTTGCTGAGATTCAGATCGAGGCTATCGCTGGTGATGACGGTTTGACCTCCTCCAGGTGTCGGGGTGGCGGTTTGAGTGACAGGAGTCTGGGCCTGAACGCCTGCTGCGACCAGAAAGGCGACGAGGAGAAGGAGGGGTGATTTCACGGTGAGGAATTGCTTAAGACAACACGGACACGGGTATAAAGAGTGCCCGAGGAGTCAGCCACGTTCCAGTCGATCCCATTGGCGGAAATCAGCAGGGTGGGTCGCTTGACCAAAATGCCCGAGTCGGAGGTGAGCTTGTTTTCCTTTCTCCAAAAATCGCTCCGGGTGGCGGTAATGACCGTCTCGGCTTTGCCTTCAGAATTGTAGAGTTCCACGTTCAGATCCTCGATTTTCAGCTGATTGGGGCTGACCACGGTCGCCCGCTTGCCCTTCACCAAGGCGGTTTGGCGACCTGAGGAGTCGGTTTGAGGTAGGGAGAAGTTCTGGATGACCGAACCGATCGGGAACTCCGGCCCGTTACCCGCCCGCAGGGCCGTTGCTCCCAAAACCAACGCCACTGCGTAGACAGCTTTACGAGACGGCATACAAAATTCGGCTGATTTGACGCAGAAGTTTTTCCGCTTCGGCCAAGGGCAACATGCTGGCGCGGTCGGAAAGCGCCTTGGCAGGATTTGGGTGGACCTCAAGAAACAGGCCGTCGATGCCGGCGGCCGCCGCCGCGCGCGCCAAGGCAGGGATAAAACGGCGGTCACCCGAGGTCACTTTGCCCCCGGCGGGCCGCTGCACGGAGTGAGTGGCGTCAAAAATTACCCGGTGACCCCGATTCCGCATGGTGACCAGGCCCCGCATATCGACCACCAGGTCGCCTTGTCCAAAGGTGGTGCCCCGCTCCGTGACCCACGCGCTCCGGCAACCTCCTTTTTTTAGTTTTTCCACCACGGCGTCCACCGCCTCAGGGGTGAGAAACTGACCTTTCTTCACGTTGACGGACTTGCGGGTTTTGGCGGCAGCCAGGAGCAGGTCGGTCTGCCGGCAGAGAAACGCGGGAATTTGTAGAATATCCACAACTTTGGCGGCTTGGCGGGCCTCGTCTGGGGAATGGACATCGGTTAGGACTGGCACCCGGAGAAGGCGACGAATGGCGGCAAGTTCGCGGAGGCCTTTGCGAAAGCCAGGCCCGCGCGGGGAGGAAATCGAGGTGCGGTTGGCCTTGTCGTAACTGGCCTTGAAGACGTAGTCCCAGCCCAGCGTTTGACATAGGTCACGGAGGGTTTTCCCGATGAGAAGGGAGGTTTTGCGCGACTCCAGCACGCAGGGACCGCCGATCAGAAGGAACTTGGCTTTAGGATTTTTGGGCATGTTGTCGGGCGGCTTGGGAAAAGCCGCGGAATAAGGGGTGGGGGACGTCCGGCTTGGAACGGAATTCAGGGTGAAACTGGCAGGCCACAAACCAAGGATGACCGGGAATTTCGATCACTTCCACCAGATCCCCCTTGGGGTAAGTGCCGCTGATGCGTAGACCGGCTTTCTCCAGAACGGAGCGGTGGGCGTTGTTGAACTCATAGCGGTGGCGATGGCGTTCCCGGATTTCCGCGGCGCCATAGGCCTTCTGAGCCAGCGAACCGGAAGCCAGTTGGCAAGCGTAGTTGCCGAGTCGCATGGTGGCGCCCTTGGCTCCGTTGACATCCTGACCGGGCAGGAGGCTGATGACCGGCTCCGGGGTCTTGGGGTCGAATTCCGAGCTGTGGGCCTTTTTCAGGCCGGCCACATCGCGAGCGAACTCGATGACCGCCACCTGCATGCCGAGGCAAAGACCAAGGTAAGGGATTTTGTTCTCCCGGGCATAGCGCGCGGCGGAGATTTTGCCCTCGATGCCACGCTCTCCAAAGCCACCCGGGACGAGGATGCCGTCCACCCCTTCGAGAAGTGGTTCCGTGCCGCGTTTTTCAATCTCCTCGGCGTCGATACGCAATAACTCCACGCCGGTATCCTCGGCGGAGGCAGCGTGGAAAAGGGCCTCGGTGACACTTTTATAGGCGTCCGGAACTCCCAGGTATTTCCCGACCATGGCGATACGGGCACGGTATTTGGGATGAATCATCCGGCCCACCATCTGTTCCCAGTCCCGCAGGTCGGCGGGAGGAGCCTTGAGATGGAGCTGGGCGAGGACCAGCTCGTCCAGCCTTTCGCGGTGCAGCATCAGGGGAACTTCGTAAATCGTGTGTTTGACGTCCTGCTCCTCGATGACGGCCTCCACCGGGACGTTGCAGAAACTGGAAATCTTTTGGCGGGTTTCCCGGTCCACCGGGTATTCGCTTCGGCAGATGAGAATCTGCGGCTGGATACCGATCTCGCGCAGCTTGGCCACGCTTTGCTGGGTGGGCTTGGACTTCAGTTCCCCCGCCGCCTTGATGAAGGGCACGAGGGTGACGTGAATGAAAAGGCTGTGCCCCGGGCCGGTCTCCAGCGCGAATTGACGCAAAGCTTCAAGAAAGGGCAGGCCCTCGATATCCCCGGTGGTCCCGCCGATTTCGGTGATGAGAACATCACAGTCCTCGTTTTGGCCCATATGGCGCAGACGATTTTTGATTTCATCCGTCACATGCGGGATGACCTGGACGGTTTTCCCAAGGTAATCCCCGCGACGCTCCTTGCGCAGGACTTCCTCGTAGACCTGACCGGCCGTGAGATTATGTCGGCGGGTGAGGCGGCAAGAGGTGAAGCGCTCGTAGTGGCCGAGGTCGAGATCGGTCTCGGCCCCGTCTTCCAGGACGTAGACCTCTCCATGCTGGTAAGGGCTCATGGTGCCCGGATCCACGTTGAGATAGGGATCGAACTTCATCAGGGCTACCTTGAGGCCGCGCCGCTCCAGAAGCGTGCCGAGGGCGGCGGCGGTGAGGCCCTTGCCCAGGGAACTGATGACCCCACCGGTGATGAAGATGTATTTCATTTGGCGACACCTGCGGCGCGGTTGGCCAGGGCCCGTTCCGCGCGTGTCACGTCCCCCGGCGTGTCCACACCGACGGAAAGGAAGGTAAGCGGAACCACTTGGACGGCAATCCCGTTCTCAAGGGCGCGGAGCTGTTCCAATTTCTCCCGCCTCTCCCCCTCACTGGGAGGCAGGGAAACAAACTTTTTCAAGGTGTCGGGTCGGTAGGCGTACAGGCCCACATGCTGGTGCTGCCAATCCTTTCTCTCTTTTAGTTCAACCGAGCGGCGAAACCCCAACGCCTTTCCGGACGCATCCCAGCGGACTTTGACCACATCGGGACGATCATGGCCGGATGGCTCGCGAAGCGGAGTGGCCACCGTGGCCATGCCAAGTTTTGGATCCAAGGAATCTATCCATGCGTCCAAAAATTCGCCTGTGATCAAAGGTTCATCGCCTTGCAGGTTTAAAATCCAATCAGCCTCTAAAATTTGAGCCGCTTCCGCAATCCGGTCGGTGCCGGAGGGGTGATCCGACCGGGTCATGACTACCTCGGCGCCAAATTCCTTGGCGACCTTCGCGATCTTCGCGTCATCCGTGGCGATCAAGATCCTCTCGATGCGGCGGCTTTGTTTGGCTCCTTCCCAGACCCATTGCAAAAGGGGTTTTCCGGCGACAAGGGTGAGCGGCTTTCCCGGGAAACGGGTGGAGCCATAGCGGGCAGGAATCACGGCAACTACTTTCATGATTTGGATCGATTCAGGATGAATTCCACGGCGGCGTTCCAATCTTTGGCGACCAAGGAAGCCGCTTGGGAGGCCTCTTTTTTATCTTCCGACGGAACGTGGATATCCAACAAGATGGAAGCGCAACCGGCCCGCAAACCCGCCTGGATGTCGCTGAGGCGGTTTCCCACCATCGTACTTTTCAAAAGGTTCAATCCGTGTTCCCGCGCCGCCTCCTGCAACATGATTGGGGACGGTTTTCGCTTTTCATCATAAGGATCCCCCGGGGCGGCGTAGCAGTGGTAGTAGCCATGAATCGTCCCCGGTTTTCCCAGAAGGGATTCCATTTTAAGGTCTACCGCACGCACCTGCTCCTTGGTGATCAAACCGCGCCCGACCCCGGACTGGTTGGAGACCACAAACAGCGGCAAGCCGGCTTGGCTGAGTTTTTGACAGGCTTCGGCGGCTCCCGGCATCAAGCGAACCTTCAAAGGGTCGCCGAGGTAGGGGATGTTTTCGATAAGCGTGTCGTCTCGATCCAGGAAAACGGCGGCTTTAGCCATGACGGCGGGAGGCCTCCAGGATTTCGGATGAAGCGACTGTGGCGGTGCCAAGTTTTCCGACCACGATGCCGGCGGCGAGGTTGGCCAGTTCGGCGGAAACCAGGCCAGAAAGTCCCGCCCCCAGGCCAGCGGCCAACAAGGAAATGGCGGTGTCTCCAGCCCCGGAAACGTCGTAGACCTCGCGGGCGCGGCTGGGAATGCGGTGAGGTTTTTGGCCGGGGCGGAAAAGAATCATGCCATGCTCGCCAAGAGTCAGAAGGAGGTTTTGGCAGGACCAGTTCACCAGAAGCTCCGTGCCGGCCTCGATCCAGTCTTCCGGTTTGTTGGAGTCGGGAAGCCCGAGAGCGCCGAATGCCTCCAACCGATTGGGCTTCACCAGAGTGGCGCCGCGCCAGTCCAGCGGGTTGTGGACGTTCGGATCGACCGTGGAGGGGATGGAATGCCGATGGGCGGCTTCAAGAAGATGGTCCGCGAAGGTCTGGTCGAAAAGACCTTTGCCGTAATCTTCGAGAATTAAGGCGTGGCAACGAGGCAGGAGGCGAAGGGCTTTCTGAAGGATGGCGGAGCGGTTTTGCGGGGTGAGACGACCGGGCTCCTCGCGGTCCACGCGCACCACCTGCTGTTGACGGGCGAGGACGCGGGTTTTGACGATGGTTGGGTAGGAGGAAAAACGGGCGATGCCGGAAGTGCCGATCTTTCCATGGCGGAGCAGGCCGAGCAGCTTCGTGCCAGCTTCATCCTGGCCGACGCCGCCCCCCAACTCCGCGTGGATCCCCAAGGCCGCGAGGTTCCGGGCCACGTTGGCGGCTCCCCCAGGATAGGTGGTCTCTTTCTCCACATGAACCACGGGAACCGGCGCCTCAGGGGAGATGCGGGAGACGCGACCGTAAATGAACTCATCCAGCATAAGGTCGCCCACGACCAGAATCCGGAGTCGGCGAAAGCGGGCCAAGGCGGCCTTTAGCTTGGCAGGGGAGAGGTGCACCTCTTGCATCCGTTGATTATGCCGAAAGTGGATTTACCGGCAATGATCCCATCCCGATTTTGACCTCTGACCCCGATGCCCTAAAAATAGGCCCACAAAGCTCTAACATTCAATATCTTGCATGACCTCTGACCCCAATGCGGAAAATTGGGGTTTTTTGGGTAGTTCATTCTTTGGAACCGGAGAGAAAGGGGGTTAAATAAAAACATGCTTTTTGATTACCACATGCACACTCCGCTTTGCGGGCATGCGACCGGACATCCGCGGGAGTATGCGGCGG
>OGVP01000038.1_pt1 | contig 16572 bp, 23 predicted proteins | sample 1575791 | NCBI WGS metagenome assembly OGVP01 (sample SAMN07581537, study PRJEB24739) | freshwater metagenome
GTTTCCCAGTCACGATAGGCGCTCATTATCTGATTCGGGGTGTCCTCTCCATGAAGAACACCCTCTGTGGTCTATGATTGAGTCCGTTATTAACGCATGTTTTATTAATGCTTCGGATCTAGATGTTTATATAGAGCTTGCTAGAAAACAGGAAAAAAATGTTTTAGTAATATTTAGTTTAGACAATTGTAAATATTGTGATTTACTTAAAAAAGACTTAGATACAATAAAATATATAGATAACTATGTTGTCTGCGTTATTGATTCAAGAGACAATAAAAGACCTACTGGTAAAATGGACATTAAAAAATGGCCAACATCTGTAATAATGTCAGTGAGTAAAGAAAATCAAGGAGAAGCATCCAGACTTGTTGGATATGTAATTAAGTCAGATTATGAGCAATGGTTAAAAGCTAATGCTGCTGTCTTTGGTGAAAAAGATGACTGCGGTTGCGACAAAGATTGCGATTGCAGAAAAGATGGACAGTGTTCTTGTTCCTCAGATAAATGTGATTGTTGCAAATGCAGCTGTGATAAGAACTGCCCATGTAAAAAAGATGGAAAGTGTGTTTGTAAAAAAGGAAAATGCAAATGCAAAAAATGAATAATTACTGGCTTTATATTGGATTATTCTTAGTAGCATATGCTTGCTATCAAAAATATACTGACTCTCCCATAGTTCCCAATATTCCAGCTATTACAATTCCCACCCCATCATTAACTAAAAATATATACTATGATGAATATGATAAGTGCAAAGATTTAGCTAAAAGATATAACAGAAAAATAGTTTTAGTATTTGGTGCTGATTGGTGCCCTTATTGTAGAGATCTTAAAAAAGATGTAAATAATATTGCAGAATTGAGTAGCTATATAGTTTGTTTTATAGATACGGACAAAAATAAAACTCTGGTAGATCAATATAGAGTACGGGGTCTTCCTACATCAGTAATAATAGATTACGAAGAAAAAGAACTAAGCAGAAAATCTGGATATAAAAAAGATAGTTATAATGAGTGGCTAAAAAATAGCAAACAGGATACCTTTATGTCATGGATAGACTTAAAAGAATAATTAAATACGCTATAGTAATTTTAGGAACAATTATTATTAATCAAGGGTTTTGTGCCGACAGACAAGTTCCTATTGGTCTAGAGTTAACTTTGATCGAAAAATTTAGAGATTTACCAGATACATCGGTATACAACGACATAATTAATCACTCTAAAGACAAGCCCTTTGGAGATCGTCATGGACGTAATACTAATGCTCACGAAACAGTTCATGGTATCAATAGCTATCTAAGAAATAAATATAGCAGAGAGACGGAGAAAAACCTTAATGGCTTTTATGCTGGTAATGGATACGGAATTTTATTAGAAAACCCAAACTTAAGACTAAGACACGTTGCTCCGTATGTTCCTAAATCTGTAAGAGGATATAGATTCCCGCTATACTTTGAACAACAATTGAGGGACTGGGATGACACCCCAACATATCATATGGACGAATGGGCAGCGTATATAGCAGGAGCAGAATGCTCTGTGGATGACCATAATAATAAAATTATCTATTCTGAAAAATCAGATTCCGTATCTGGTTCATTAGAATTTTCTATATATTGTACCGCTTTGGCTATGGCAGTTAAAAATATGGATAAAAATTATTGGGAAAATAATACACAGTTTAGATCTGCTATACAATACTTTCTGATAAAAGCTGAAAAAGTATTCTTTGAAGGCAAAGACATATTTCCTTCACAAAAACAAGAAATTTTACTGAACAATTTAAGGAATAGCGATGATTGTTTAGAATTTAGACAGTTTTTAAAAGAAGAATTTCAGGGGGTTTTTATAGATTAATATGAATAACCTATATTTACCAAACATGAAACTGCTCGTAGATCTTCATAATGAAGCAAGATCTGGTGGCTCTTGGGCTTGGAATATATCTCCACTAATTATGGACGATCAACTCATGAGATATGCTTATGACTGGGCGGAAAATATGGCAGAAAGAAATAGGATGGTTCACAGCAGCATGAGAGACATAATGAAACTAGGATTTAATAGGGTTGGAGAAAACATCGCTTGGGGCCAAGAAAATGAAAAAAGCGTTATGAATAGTTGGTTGTGGAGTCCCGGACATAGAGCCAATATTATGAGTACATCTTATAATAGGATAGGATGTGGGGCAACATATAGTAGATATGATAGATTATATTGGTGCGTTTGTTTTGCTTATAAATAATCTCTGTAATTGCAAAATTTCTCAAGCTGCGTATTGACAGTGCCGATACACTATTGTAGAATAGGAGTGTCGATACGAACATCATTGGTCGTGTGACCAAGCGGATCGACAAATTGGTTATTTGGAGATTATATTATGAGTGAAGTTATTACTACTGAGAAGCAGAAGCGTGTTCGTTGCAGTGACGAACAGTTTCTTGAGGCTGTTTTTTCGTCTAAGACCTATGCGGAAATTGCGTCGAAGACGGGCCAGAAGATTGCTAGCACAATGGCTAGATATGCTAGGACGAAGAACGCTCTGGCTAAAAAGGGTGTGGATCTTCCTATTATGGAAAGAGCCAAGCCAATTAAGACCGTGGACAATGTTGAGGCTATGGCCGACTTTGTTCGTCGTCTTAAGGCTCACGCTAACGGCTGAACAAAACTGGTCTCGACTGCCCTATCACAAATTAGTAGGACTCAAATATAACTTATCTCCATCTAATCACTGTGATAGGTAGTCGGGATAGTTTCACATATTTTTACAACTAAGGATTATCATATAATGAGCAAAAATTCTATAGAGGCTTATAAAATTGGCAGTAAGGTTAAGCTGGCAGAGGACGTACACGGCTCTGTAATAGGTATTTCTATTCGTGGAGATAACCATATAACATATGAATGTGCTTGGTGGAATGGTCGATCTCACGACAGTAAATGGTTTCATTCTAGCGAAATCGAAGTCGCTGTTGCGGAGAAAACTAAAATAGGTTTTATTTAATAATGAACCAAAACTCTAATCCCATAGAATTTGTTATAGAGTTTGCATCAGCTAATGGCTGCAATCGATTTATAATCAATAATGCTAAAGATGAGTTGAAGAGACTCAAAAGAAAAGCAGAGCTTTCTGAGGAAATGTCTAAGGAAGCTTTTAAAGCAAATCAGTTTGCTGTGGAAGAATCTGCCAGGTATATTAAATCTGTAGAAGAAATACAAATTAAAGCATAAACTGTCTTCCTATGAAAAATAGATTATGTAGAGCAAAAGTTATTTTCAACTGCAAAGAATCATTCTTTTCAGGATTTGAGATAGTTACAGCAAGAGAGTACAATGACTATAATGGTGGTACTTATTTAGACGAAGTAAATACTATAGCGGAATTTTTAGACACTTCTAATGCTTATGATGAACCATTTTATAGGGTATATGGCATTTATAAAGTAAGTATGCCTACATCTAGAAGATTCATTTGCGATTTCTATGATATAGAACAAGCCGTGTCTTTTTTGCACGAATTAACAGGCAGAGAGATACGAGTGATGTCTTATTAATTTTATGGTACAAGATTCGTGTCTTATTGATTATAGCGGGTGGAGTGATGCTGGAGGATATTGTCAAGTTTACCCTATAAAAGACCGAAAAGATATGATCTTTAAAGAATTTAGATCCAAAAGCAGAGCATTAAAATCATACAGAATACATAAAAAATTAGCACCGCTCGACCTTGCACCAAAGATATACAGTAAAGTATGCCAATTAAATTTCTGTGAAGAAGATGGTTGGAGACCAGATGAGCCTAGCGATTGGGGATATATCACCGAATTAGCTAAGACATATCCAGAAAAAACAGTTATTAAAGTACAACAAATACAAGGACTGGTTGACGATATACTCGAAAAAACAGGATTAGAATTTTGGGATTCTCATTGGTATAACGTTGGCTTAGTATTAAGGAACAAGAAACGTAAGCTGGTTTGTATAGATACCGGCCCCGAGTCTTTTTGTCCAAATAGTAATGTTTGGGGGAATATTGATCCTGGCCCCAAATGCGGCTATTGTAAAAAATATGAATGTGTTTGTATAGGAGATTGAATTATGCCGTATATTAAAGAAGAAAATAGGGCTCGATTAGATGGGTGTATTGAAGACCTTGTACAGTGTTTGAAGCATAATGTTGCTCCCAATCCAGAAAACCTATATGGTAATCCCTATAAGGAAAATATTACTAACGAAGAGTTTCTGAGTATATGCGGCGATATTAATTATTGTTTTTCTCGCATTATTAGTTCTTTTATGGTAGCTGGCCCATCATATGCTAAGATAGCTATCATAACTGGTGTATTAGAAAATATAAAACAAGAGTTTTATCGTAGAGCAGCGGCTAATTTGGAGGATCAAAAAATTAGACAAAACGGAGATATTCCAGAATACAGGAAATTATCTTAATAAATAAGGATATTATCATGTCAAGAGAATCAACAGACATTATTAAAGAAGTAATGAAAAGCAATAAGGAGTTACACAAAGTGGAAAATAACATATCTAAAGAAATAGACTCCTTAAATAAAGATATTCAAGCTCTAAAAAAAGACATTAAATATATTACTACAAAAGTAGACACAATATTAGATCTGCTTGATACACTAATAGTTGTAATGAGTGATGAGCATTATGACGACGATATTGAAGATCTAGATGAAGATCCAGATGACTATGAATCTAATGAAGGATGGCTACCTGAAGTTAATCAGTGGGAAAAACAATATGACGACGAAGATGATGAGGAAGATATCTGATGGCTAGTCTAGCATTAGCAGCGGCGTTAGTTGTTTTAGCCACTATTTTTATTGGCCCTTTGACATATATACTAGCTAGACTAAATTTTCCATCTGTTATAATTTATATTATGAGTATATTTTGCGTTATTAACGGCGTTTGGTTTGCTATGATAGGATTGCCGATTTGGTATCTTGGATTGATTCCAATATATTTTGGCTATATTAGTATCGTCAAAGCAAACGAAAATGAAAACAAAAAGATGTTATAAATGTAAAAAGCAAAGACTTGTAAAGTTTTTTTATAAAAGAAAATCTTCTAAAGATGGATTATATACATATTGTAAAAAATGCAAGAAACAAGACGATCAGAATTATGCATTAAAAAATAAAGATAAAATTTTTGAAAAATATAAAAAATACTATCAAAAAAATAAAAAAAGAATAGCAAAACAAAAACAAGAATATCAAGAAAAAAATATAGAAAAAAGAAGAAAATATAAAAGAGAATATGAAAAACTAAGAAAGAAACAAGATCATTTATATAAATTAACACAAAATTATCAAAATAGAATATATAAAGCCCTAAAGGGAATAGGCAAAAAAAGTCAGTCTACTGTTAAAATATTGGGATGCTCTGTGGATTTCTTTTGTGAATATATAGAAGCCAAATTTACTGACGGGATGAGCTGGAATAATCAGGGGAAGTGGCACATAGATCATATAGTACTGATCTCTTCTGCCAAAACACTAGAAGAAAGAGAAAAACTTTTTCATTACACTAATTGTCAACCACTATGGGCAAAAGACAATTTATCAAAATCGGACAAAACGATTTTTTCTAACGCTTGACAACAACAGAAGTCGATGATAGAATGTACACATCACAGGTAACAAACAATAGTTTTTGGAGAAAATCTTATGAAGTTGGCAGATCGAACTGTTGAGGTTCATTCTTATGGCGTTAAGTCTGCGAATCAGTTTACTATTCAACAATCTTCTAAAATGTTTAAGCTTTTGTCTGATTCTCTATATTCAGACAAAATTCAGGCAGTAATTCGTGAGCTTTCCACTAATGCTCACGACGCTCATATTGCCGCTGGTAATAAAAATCCTTTTAAGGTAATTCTTCCTACTCAAGCCAGTCCCAATTTTACTGTTAGGGATTATGGTACTGGTCTTAGTCAGAAAGATATGGAGGAATTGTATACAACATACGGTGCTTCAAATAAAAACGATAGCAATGATTTTGTGGGTTGTCTTGGACTAGGGAGTAAGAGTCCTTTTGCTTATACTAAGAGTTTTAGTACGATTTCTTACCATAATGGAAAGAAACTATCGTATATAGCTGCGATGGATTCTGAAGGTGTTCCGAGCCTTAATCTAGTATCAATCACTGATACGAATGAGCCTAATGGTCTCGAAATTAGCTTTGCTGTTAAGGGTTATGATTTTAATGAATTTACCAGCAAGTCTAAAAGAATCTTTCATTATTTTAAGATGAGGCCAATTGTTGAAGGCGGGGTTTGTCCTTCAATTAACGACCACTCATATTCTCATACTAATGTCGTGATCGAGGGTGCTGATTGGAAGATTGGCAGGGTTAGTAATGACTATACTAGATATCCTAGCAATCATAATAGTCCCGGCAGTGGCGTTATTGCTATCATGGGAAATATTGCCTATCCTGTAGACTCCAGCAAAATTGTCGGAGAAGATAAGCCAGATCAGCCTGATCATATTCAAGCTTGGAATAGAGCTTTTGGTAAGACAGATATCGATAACTGGAAGAATTTTGTACGAGAGATCCTAAATGCTGGATTATATCTGGAGATACAGTTTGGTATTGGGGATCTAGAGATAGATATTAGTCGTGAGGGTTTGCAGTATACTAAGCAAGTGATTAAAGCTCTGCGGGATCGCACACAAGATATTTATCTACAGCTTAAGAAAGATATGACAGATAAGCTAGCTAGCTCTACTAGTCTTGTTGATGCTTATCAGACATATTATAATCTTAGCGAAATTGCTGGCGGCTGGACCGCAGGTGCTTCGTGGAAAGACGCATCTGGTAAGGTTCATGAACTAACTAGTGGCAACGATTTAGAGTACAAGTTTGCTAAGAATAAACTGTTGTATGCTATTAATTGGAGAAGTTCTGGATATCGTAGTCGTAGGCTTGTGTATCTTACAGATAAGATTCACTCAGAAACACTAAGCGGACGACCGTATTATGGTTATTATAACTCTAATCCTAATAGAAAGTCTGGTAAGCTTGTATTTTTCCGTTGCGATGTAAAGGGAGAAGAAACAGCCAAAAAAATTGTTACAAAGTATTGTAATCAGAATGATTGCTTTGCTTATCTTATGATTGATAGCGATCATCCAGAAGATTCAACAAAGGGTTTTGATAAGATCGTTGCCGATATTGGTGGAGAGTCTAATCTACTGAATGTTTCAGATTATAAGGGACTGCTAGCAAATAGATCACAGTCTGGTAATAGTCGAGACTCTTTGGGGGCCGTTAGTAAAGATAGTATTTTTATGCTGTTTGGATCAATAGATAGTGCTGGACCAATTAGCGGCGAAAACGAGATGAATGATTCATCGTATCTTAAAGAGATTTCGGATAATGATGATAGAGAAGCTATCTTAGAACAAGAAGAGATAATTTATATTCCTATTGTCAGGTACGCTGCTGCTGAGGGGCTCCCAAGCTTACATGACCTATATGGTTTCTCAGAAAATGAGAAGGAATTGTTCAATGTTTTGATTGGAGATACTAATGTATTTGCTATCAAAAAGTCATACGCCGATCAGTTGCTCAAGAAAGGCTATAATCTTGTAAGCTTTAATGATTTCTTTAAGAAGTCACTTGAAAAGTTGTATCAAAATAAGTTTAAGGATATTTCAATATACAATGGATTGGCAGAGTATGCCAAGTCAGAGTATGAGAAGGTCGAACAAGACAATGCTTCATACAATTATGGCTACCATAGGACATATTCAGATAGGGTGTTCTTGTTCCATATCTTAAATATGTTTGGGCTAGATTATGCTTCATATATCAAAGATTCTGAGTTAGTATCTCTCGTGGATAAGTGTATGGCTATGGAGTTCTTTGCTGATACTGTTCATCGTAATTCTTTTGATATTAAGAAGTTTAAGCAAGCAGATTACTTTGCTCATATTACCAAAGTATTGCACAGCATGGGTATCAATGGTGTAAATAGCAAAGATATTCGTACAGCAAATAATCTTTATCATAGCGTACTAAAGTGGGTCAAGGCTTTTTATCCAACAACTCATGAACATATTTCTAAGACTGTCAAGCCGGATACCAGACTAAAGGATAAGCTGGGCAAGATTGACGATCTGAGAAAGCAGATTAAAGACGCTCTTGACAAGCAACCGATGTTGAAGTATATTGTAGCTAGTCATGCGGATAAAACCGATTTGCGAAGCCTTACTGGCGATAATCCGATAACCGCAATACTTACAGATAATTACTATACTAATAGATCTAAATCTTGGTATGGTAAGATGGATGATGTAGAGAAACTTAGACAGTCAGTTGGTCAAACAATAGTTTAATTTCACAGGTAACATTAGATTAAGGAGATTTATTATGTCGGTGCCTTTTATGTGGGTTGATGGTAATCTTACGTTGGTTCTTAATAATAGAACCTATCAGGTTTTGCCGGATCATATTAATTATAAGATGATTCTTGAAGCGTTGCCTATCGCGACTGCTGATGAACTTCTTGATATTGTTGATGTGGAAAAGGCAGTTGCTACTTTTAGTGATGGTCTTGTTGAGATTAAGAATGGTCAAGTCACCTATGAGGGTGAGATTGTTCATGGAAGCATCAGCAAGCGTATTCTTGAGTTTATGAGCAAGGGTCTACCGTTTCAGCCTCTTGTTAATTTTCTCAACAATCTGATGGAGAATCCTAGTATGCAGAGTCAAAAGGAACTCTATGATTTCCTTGAGCATGAAAATTTGGCCATTACTTCTGATGGTCATTTTTTGGCATACAAAGCGGTCAGAAGCGATTTTAAGGATAAGTATCGTGGTACATTTGACAACAGTATTGGTAATGTTGTTACTATGCAAAGGGCAAAAGTAGACGATAATCGTGCTAGAGGATGTTCGGACGGACTTCATGCTGGAGCATTGAACTATGTTGCTAGTTATGGTAGCGTAGAAAACGGCGACCGTATTGTTATCGTCAAGATTAATCCTCGTGACGTTGTTAGTGTTCCGTCTGATTGTAATTGTGAAAAACTTCGTACTTGTCGTTATGAAGTAATTGCTGAATATGAAGGGGAGCTTATTAAGCCTTTGTATTCCTCGGATTTTAGTTATGACGAACATAATGACTACGACGATGATGATTATAATCTAGACGACGCTTATTGGGACCGGTTTGATGATGACGAAGAAGATGACTATTCTGAGTATGAGGATGAGGACGACAATTACTAATAACTAATTATAGCCTTTGGAGTTTGAATGGTGTATCTTATAAGCAGTATTCATTCTCCAGAGGCTACTATTATGACAATTAAAGAGATAATTAAAGATAAACAAAGACTTAAGAAACTTATACTGGAAGGAAAAACGGCCAAAGATCTATCAGAAATATACAATTGCTCAAAAAGTACAATCCATGAAGTCAAGAATAGATTAGGATATCTTAGTCGCAAACTAAGACCTCAAGATAAAACTAATAGAAAAGCTCTTGGAATTACTAATTGTGAAATTTGTGGTAGGGATGGGTCTTTAAGAACTTGTACTAGGTGCGCTAACAAAATAATTAAAATTGCGAAAAAGAGAATTTTGATAGAACAACTTGGTAGTAAATGTGAAATATGCGGATATGATAAATATCAAAATGCTTTAGATTTTCATCACATAGATCCAACTTACAAAGAATATTCGATAGGAGAAATTAATACAGATTTTAATAAATTACTTAATGAGATATCTAAATGTAGATTGCTTTGCAATAGATGTCATAGAGAACTACATTATGAAGAATCTGACACTATAGAGTTTATAGCTAGAAGTAAATTAAAAATTGATAGGACAATGGAAAACTTAAAACAAAAATATAAGGTTGATTAATGACTCCGTAAAGGAGTTGGAAGAAAATGGGCCGCTGGTGCGGATACTAGTTAAGGGAGTGGTTCGATTCCACTACCATTTTTATATAGATAATGATAGTAGAGGTTGCTATCTCGATATCGTGCAGGTTTATTCACAAGGAAATGTAATTATGTTTAGTGATCAGTTGGCTTTTAATCCCTTTGATAAGACTAATAACAACGCTGGTAAAAGGCACGTTAATTCATGGAATAGGCTTCAAAAGCAATTTTTGGATTCTTTTGAGCAAAATCATATTTTTGTTTACAACGGCAATCCTCGTAAGAAGATTAGTAGTATGAGTCATACGGCTAATCTGAGAGAAGCACTAGATGCGAATGTGAACAATCATTCAGACGTTTACTTTTATGTTAATGGTGGGCGTAAACTATATGCCATTAAGCAATTTACTTGTTGTTTCTGCGACATGGATGCTGGTCGTGATGAACAGGGTAGTTATTTTAAGCCTAGTATTGTGATGCAGAAAAAGAAAGAATTTCTTAAGAAGATAAATGAGTTTCCAGTTAAGCCAAGTTGGGTAGTTGATACTCGTAATGGATATCAGTGCTACTGGATTTTTGATGATAATAGTCGTAAGATTGTTGGTTCTAATAAAACATTCTGGAATGGTCTTCAGAAGAAGCTAGTAAATTATTTTGGTGGTGATCCACGAGCGATTAAGCCAAACCAAATTTATCGAGTTCCATATACTTGGTGGCGTAAAGAGTGGGAAAAGAAGGCAGCATACTTTACTAGTCTACTTCCCGGTAGTACTGGTCAACCAGTAAATGTTGCTGATCTTAAGTCTGCTCTTACTGGTCAACCAGCTAATCTACAGATTATTGCTGAAAAATGTAGCGATGAATGGTACAAGGGCTATGCTAAAGCGTATAAGCAGTCTGATATTACTGGTGTTCCAGTAGCAGCAAATGTTGCTGCTGATATTCTTAACACTCTAAGAAGTCATTATGATTCAAATTCTGAAAATTTGGATTTGGTTTATGGTAGTCGTGCGTATGGAGACCCTATGCCGGTTGTTCCTATGGATGAGGATGATTCATTACAAGCCTCTAGGATTGAGTCTACCGGCGAGGATTTAGAACTAGACGGTCAGCAGACGAAGCTTTTAAAAACCGTTGTAGAGTTCCTTAATCAAGTTTCAACGCCGCTCTACTTTACTAATAATAGGTTCTTAAGCAATTCGGCTAAAGACCTTGCTAATCAATTAAGTGATAAGTTTTGCATTGGATAATCATGCACGAAGACTACGAAGACAACTACGAAGACGATCATAACTATGACGATAGTCAGGCTCATTCTGAGAGTCAGTATAAACATTACTTCAAATTTGATCCCGAAGCATGGGATGCTTGGGGCAAATGGCTATACGACGCTATGAATGAAATAGTTGAAAGTAGTCCAAACGTATGGTATATTGGTGGTTTACCGAACAAGTCGTTTCCTGTGAATAGTTATTTCTCCAATACTGGTAAGGATCATTCCTTCCAGTATTTGGGGAGTAACTATGAAGGAGCTAAAGTTTGGAAAAAGAAATATTTTGTGATGGACCCAATACAACATAAATATGTAAACCATATTCAGTCTCATGCTGTTCATTTTTTAAAGCAACCATCTTACTACAAAGGAATGTTTGATATACTAAACTAAACCCATGAAAGAAAAATGGTTTGAGGTAAAAGATTTATCTGAGTTTGTGAACAGCACACGCAAAATGGTCTTTCATTTTTTTGGAAAACTTAATCAAGAAGATGCTGATTCAACGCTCAAAGAAATATGGGATATGAGTGATGAAGAATTAGATGAACTTGATTCAACTCTAACATATGATGAGTGTTTGATAATAACTAAGGATTATTTGAGAGTAGAAACAAAAAATATGTCTGACCGATACTATGTTAGTGACAGTATTTTTATGACAATAGTTGAGGAAATTAATAGCAGATTGGTGAGCAACATATTGAATAGATTAGCCTCTAAAGGTCTTATAGAAACAGCTTTTGATACTGAGGTTAATGATTTCTGTTTTTGGATCTCCGATAAAGACAACACATAACTATTCTTTATTACTTTTCTTCAAATTATCTTTTGCCCATAAAGGTTGTAAATTAGAATAATGATTACACAATTTTTGTTGAGCTGGATCAGTTAAATCAAACTTAGAACAAGGAATAATATGATCCACATGCCATTTTCCATGATTATCCCATGTCATACCTTTTTGAAATTGAGATTCAATATGGTCCCTAAAAAATGTATCCGTACACCCTATCTGAGTAATGGTAGAGGAATATTTACAATTATTTTTTGACACTCTCTTAATAGCGCCAATTACAATATAACGCATTAACTTTCGAATTTTAAAATTTATGTCATACTTTAATCTTTCTGCTTCTTTTCTAGATAATTCTTTTCGGTTTGTTTTTCGATATTGTTTACCGTACTCCAATAGTTTTTTGCGGTGTTTTTTTCTATATTTTTGTAGTTTACTATTACCGCGGGGGGTTTTGCTCCATTCTTTTTGCTTCATGTGCATACAATCTCTACAATTGCTTTGAAGACCGTCGTGCCTACTGCTATGCTTATTAAAAAACGATTTAGATTTCATACTCTTACAAGAGGGGCACCATTTGTGCCATTTTGTACTTTTGGTCCTTTTTCTACGCATAATAATACCTCTTGTATGATTTTATATTACACCAAACGACTTTATATTTGATAATACATGAAAATAAAAAACACACAGACTCATAAAATTAAACAAAAACCAGTAGAGTATGATGTTCATCTAAAGTATATATGTCCAGAATGTCATAGCGAACATTGGTTAAGTTTGTTGGAGGCTGCTACAGCTAATTTTAAAGTAGTCTGTCATTGTGGGATCGTTTTTAAAGTCAAGAGAATCTTGGGAATGAAACTAAAATATTCCAAAAATAAAATACTCAAGCCACAAAAAACAGAACAACCAGCAAAACAAAAAACTAGCGTAGATATCAAGAGCAATAATATTGCTAAACAAGCAATAGATATTATTCAGAACTATGGATTTACTAGACAAGAAGCAATTGATTTGGTAGTTAAATGTTATGATACTGATAGGGTATATTCGGTATCAGATTTGGTTAAAGAAACTTTACAATCAGCGAGGTAACAATGGCTCATTCTATGAGACCGGCTAGGTTTGATGATATTATTGGTCAGAAAGAAGTTGTTAATAGACTTAAGATCGTTATACATGGCTGCAAAAATACAGAAGGCGTTTTACCCCATATATTAATTGACGGTCCTCCCGGACTAGGTAAAACCACAATAGCTTCCGCTATTGCTAATGAATTAGGAGTAAACATCTATACCCTTAACGCTGCTAATATTCGTAGCGTAAAAAATCTTCTTCCGTACATTATGGGCATAGCACCAAGATCCGTACTATTTATTGACGAGATCCATAGACTACCAAAGATAGTCGAAGAGTTTTTGTATCCTATCATGGAAGACTTTGTTCTTAATATTACTGTTAAGGATGAAGACGATAAAGACAAGCCAGAAACAATAGAGTTGCCCATGTTTACTATTGCTGGAGCAACAACTAGCGGAGGAAGTTTGAGCCAGCCATTTTATGATAGATTTACTATCAAGGAACATTTGTCGTATTATAATCTGGATGATCTAGCTAAACTAGCAGGGTTGAACGCCACAAAGCTTGGACTAATGATTGATAATCACAATCTATTAGAGATCGCTAAAAGAAGTAAGGGTACGCCCCGTATTCTAAACTCTAGACTATTGTGGTATAAAAACTACACTTCATTTTATAGTAATCAAAAAATAGATATTGATGATGTGTTTAAGAATCAAGGCATAGACGAGACTGGATTAGACAGCAATGATAGGCTTTATCTTAGTGCTTTGAAAAAAGCAAAAGAGCCTTTGGGACTAAAGAGTATTTCTGCTATGACAGGCATAGCTATCGACACTATTGAGAATAGTATTGAACCCTTTTTGATGAGGATGGGGTATATAGTTAGAACCCAAAAAGGAAGAATATTAGGCAGTTGCACTAATGCATGAGATAGTATTAACCATTAATATACCAGTTATTATACTTTTTTTAATCGCGCTCCTAGCAATAGGGGCGTGTTTTTTCTTAATAGGCTATTTATATGGATCAAAGTCTGCTGGTGGTGTATATATAAATTCGGATAAAGGGTTTTGTACCAAACAGGAAAATAAAAAAGTAACTAGTATAGCTATTGATGATAAAAAAATAGTTACAAAAATTAATACCGATAATCTAGAAAAGAAATATGACTCTCTTGGTGATAAAAAAGAATCCAAAGAAAATATTACAGAGTCAATAAATAAACTTAAAAATCTGAAAAAATAAAGGGAGAACTGATTATGGCTAATTTGGGTCTTGATGTAGGAACAAGCTTTATTGTTTTGTCAAAAGAAACAAGCAGCGGTGTTGAATATACAGAATTTAGAGATGCCTTTTATGTAATAAAGCCAACAACACCAGTTGCCCAAAAAATGATAGAAAAAGGATTGTCCGGTAAAGTTTTTATTAAAGATGAAGACGGATCATTTATTCTCCTAGGTAAAGACGCTATAGAAAAAGCTATAGAAAGAAATGACACAGCAAAAAGACCTATGCATAAGGGCGTGGTCTCAGCAAAAGAAAAAGATGCCAAGCGGGTTCTAGCCTATATTTTAAAAGAAGTGGCAGGTAAAGCAAGCCAAGAGGGCGAGAAGATTGTTTTCTGCGTCCCTGCCCAGCCCGTTGACATACAAGATGACGATTTTGATGTTGGATATCATGAGGATGTTGTACAGACAATATTAGCAGAATGTGGTTATGATGCTAGATCAATTAATGAAGCAGAGGCTTTGTGCTATGCTGAATTAGAGAATGATGATTATACTGGTGTTGCTATTAGTTGCTTAATAGCAGGCACTAAAATATATACTAAAAGAGGAATTTTAGACATTAAAGACGTTAAAGTAGGAGATGAAGTTATAACTCATAAAGGTAGATGGAAAAAAATCACAAATATTATAGTTAAAGATTTTACAGGTGTCTCGACCAGTCTAAAGCTTAAAGGTTATTCTGATGATTTTGATAATTATAAATTTGTGGATAATCACGAATTATATGTTTATAGAGACAATAAATGGGGGTGGGTTGGATGTGAAGATATAAAAGTGGGAGATATAGTTGGTGAGCCTATCATAAATTATGACAGATTTGGTCTCGGTCAACCAACAATGACAATATGTGAGAGAATAACATCGTCAAGTCAAATTAATAAGAAATCCGTAGCTGTCTCGCCAGATGTACAAAGATTAATAGGATATTTTTTAGGAGATGGCAGCGTCAATGTCAAAGAAAGTTGTATACAGTTTGACTTTCATATTGATGAAAAAGACAACATCTCAGACGTACAAGAAATACTTCTGAAAAATTTTAACAAAAAATCTAATGCTACAAAAAAAGGGAAAAATTGTATAAGGGTTAAATGTTATTCTAGAGGTATGGTTAGCTGGTTCAAAAATCATTTTTATGACGAAAATAAGAATAAAAAATATCCATGGGAAATTAATAGATTAACAAAAAATGAATGTTTAAATTTATTGGCAGGATTAATCAGATCAGATGGCTGGTATAATGATATAGGTTTTGCTTTCTCTAACACATGCACAAATTTAGTTATACTAGTTAAACAATTATGTAGTCGTTTGGATTTAGCGGCTAGCATATATTACAGGGAACCTAGAACGGCCGTTCTAAAAGATAAAAGAATTATTAAAGGAAAGAAAAGAGATTGGACAGTAGCTATAGGAACTAAGATGAGTTCAATATCTGTTCAGGAATATATTAAAAATGTTAATTGTAATAATAATATAATTAGTGAAAAAATGTTTATAAATGATAGCTTTTGTTGTACTTATGTTCAAGATATAAAATATGAAGATTATGAAGGAAAAGTTTACGACATACAAGTAGAAGATGATCATTCTTTTTCTGGTCCATATTTAACAATACATAATTGTGGTTCTGGTATGCAAAATGTTTGCGTAATGCTTAATGGAGAACCTACTGTCAAATTTTCCGTTACTCATAGTGGGGATTGGTTAGATCGCATGGTGGCTGTTGCTACTGGAGAAAAAGATAGCGTTGTTCAGGCAGAAAAAGAAAATGGAGATTTTACTATAGGACAACCTAGCGATAACCATATACTTAACGCTATGTCTGGATATTATGTTCGTTTAATAGATTATGTCACAAAACATATCAGCTCATCTCTCGAAAATCATCCCCTATTACCTAAATTCAAACAGCCTTTAACCATAGTAGTTGCTGGTGGAACGTCTTTAGCAAAAGGTTATGTAGATATGTTCGCATCCAAATTGCAAGAGAATAACTTTCCACTACCGATTAAAGTAGTCAGACATGCCTCAGACCCCTTACACGCAGTATCTAAAGGGTGCTTAATAGCTTCGAAAGTATTATAAATGAATATATTTGGTTTATTAAGAACCGCTATTCTAAATAATAGATCGCGAGAATGGCCGAATTTAAGAAAAGAACATATTAAGAAACAGCCCTTTTGTCAGGCTTGTG
>OGVP01000040.1_pt1 | contig 16549 bp, 20 predicted proteins | sample 1575791 | NCBI WGS metagenome assembly OGVP01 (sample SAMN07581537, study PRJEB24739) | freshwater metagenome
GTGAATGGTTATGCTTATGCTTTTACCCTCATGTTCGAGGGTAACGAATAGTTCTGGCATTTGCCGCCACTCTACTTTTGCTTGTGATTTCATAGGCATGACGGTTGGTTAAAGTTGTTTAGTGGGGATGGGTTCGCCGTTCATTTCAAAGTCTTGCATCACTTCGCCGACGGTCTCCCTGTATTCTACGTTAGTAGAATACATATTCTCAACTGTATTATTAACTGTATTATTATGTTCCCGTTTTCGGGTAGTCTGCTTTCCCTTTTTTGGTAAATCTGCTTTCCCGTTTTCGGTAAAGCAGATTTCCCGATGTTGGGAACGAAGCCCCCTATTTCGCCCGTCGAAGTACACCTGTTTGATATATCCTCGCTTCTTTAAGTCGGTCAAAATGTTGGCTATCCTGCTCTCTGATAGCTGAAAGAAGTCGGCAAAGTACTTGTTCGACGCAAAGCATCCGCGTTCCGGGCTATTGTCAAGGCTGTCAATTTCGATTAACAAACACTTTTCCACCAGGGATAAGTCTTTGTGCAACCAAATCTCTTTGGGTATCCATACCCCTTTGAAATCACGTACCATAAGGTGAAAAAAGAAAAGGGGACATGCTACCACACATGCCCCCTTATGTTGGGAAAGTCGAACTTGCACCCGGTGGTAGGCGCGTGCAAGTCGTTGTTTACGGTGTAAAGGTACTAAAACGTATCCACACTATCAAATATTTTCTTTCAAACTTATCACCTTCCTGACATCGGGAAAATGGTGGGTTCTTATGTAACGGTTATGTAACTAAACTCATCAAATTCGATAAGGTTACACCCCAAAAGCCGCCAACGAATGTTTAAAGGGGTTTCCCGGTATGTCTCGAACGGCTTGCACCATAGCTTCCACCACCCCGGCGATTTCCCGCTGCGACGGGCTATGCTCGCCCCGCTTTTTCCATAATTGCATAAGCCCGTCAAAGCTCATAGAACGCACCGCATTAAGTTGCGAATTGTAGCCTTTGAAAAAACGTGCGCTTTCTTTTGCGCGTTGTTTGCTCATGCCTGCGTCAACAAGCGCGGCGATCGCCCCGTGGTACAATTCGTTCCCACGCTTCGTATGTTCTTCTAATGCCTCGTAGAAGGCTTTGCCGCGTATTCCATAATCCAGCCAGTCAGCGGGTAGATAGTACTTATCCTCCATCAGCTCTTTGTACCGTGCGCTTTCGGCGTTCGTGTGTTCAATCGCGACGGTATGTGTAAGCAGCTGGATATGTGTCGCTGTTTCAATGGTCATCCCAAAAATGAACTTTGAAGACCTAAAGGGCGATGTATGACCGTTCTTTGCAAGGTAGTTCAATAGGTCGGGTACGCTTCGCTTCCTCGCTCCCTGGGCTTGTATAGCGTCCGTAAGCGCATCCGTGCGGGCGTGTATGTCATCGGGCAATTCTACGCCCAACTCTAAGAACGTTGACGCCCATGCGTTAACGGCGTGTAAGTTATCGCCGCCCATGTAGTCTATCAGTACTACGCTGTTTTCCATTGTTGAATTTTGGTGATATGAAAAAGGGGCGACTATTGCCGCCCCCGTATGCCCTATTATTACCCATGCCCCTGGGAGGGGTTAGGGCAAAGATAATCAAAATATTTTAAGCTGCTTTGTAACATTGCCTTTTGCGTTTGCTGTTGCTCCGTCGGCCTGTGTCCAGGTTTTCACGTACCCCGCCAGGTCGCTCCAATGCACAAACAAAAATTCATTATTGCTATGTCTTTTCTCGAATATACCGGGCTTGTTTAGTATGTGCCAGTACAAGTCTTTAGTACGGATTATGGCAGCACTAACGCAATTATTGCTTTGCTTGTTATCGAAGTATGCCTGTATCGTAAACGCTGGGTAAAAGTAGCCTTTATCAATCTGCTCAAGTCGCTTTGCAAGTTCGGTAGGTGTTCCTGTATTGCGCTTTGAACGTATGGTAAATGTATCGAAAGCGTGTTTGCCGCACCATTGCGCCCGCCATGCTACCCCCTGCAATCCTGTTGCGTCTATCCTCACCAGGTCTATACCTGATTTTACATCCATTTGAAGGAGTATTTCGTGTTCGTTTTGCTCTATGTTGAGCAACCGCCCGCTTATCAGCTTCGGTATTACAGTATGTTCGATAGCGTAAAACGCTTTTATACTGTCGTGGCTATCTCTTACCCAATTATCTTGCATCCGCGTTCCTCCGCTATTTTGGCGTTATCAGGATTTATTTCGCACCCTATTGCCGTCCGTCCGGCCTTTGCCGCTGCTATCAGAAAAGCTCCGGTACATGCGAAGCAGTCCAAAACAGTGTCGCCGGGCTTCGATGCGTGGCGCACTAATCGGTTTGCAAGTTCATCCGGCTTTTGCCAGGCGTGGTATCTTGTACCCTGCCTTCCGTCGGGTGCGTTTATGTCCTGGACACTGAACATTTCGTTTGTAATCGAAGTATCAAGCGGTGCGCTTTGCTCGGTGTAGATGTGCCAAATAAGCTGATAGTTGAGGTTGTATTTCATTTTAGGGGTTTGCCCTAACGTATTGCGGTAAGTCCAGATAAGCGGTGCGTCAACAATAAACTCCTTGTTTGTCTGATCGCCCATAAAGTGTTTCAAATAGGCGTGCATCTCGCCAGGGTAAGCCCCGGTGCAAATAAAAGCTCTGCCTGTTGGTTTTAGCTTGTTCAATAGTGCTGGCAGCCATTCTGCAATAAAGGTTTCAAATTTTTGCAATCCGTTGTACTCGGTGATATATGGCGGGTCGGTCAAAATCAGGTCAATGCTTTGTGGCTCTATCGTGGATAGAAATTCAATCGCTGGCAGTACGTGTATAGTAGGCTCATTCTTTACTTCAGCGGTCAGGGTGCGCGTCTTTTCGGCCTCGGCTTGTTTGAGTGCTTTGGTTTTTTCTTCTTGCTTTACCTGGGTAATCACCTTTTGCCCGGCCTTTATCGCCTCAAAGGCTTTGGGGTTTTCTTTTTTAATCCTGGATGCTTCAGATATATACCCCGCGCTGGTATTGAAGTTTTGAGCAAGTTTAGTGCGGGTTTCGTTTTGTGTCCTCGATAACCCTTCCGTCACTAATGACGGAGGGGTTTCTTTTTTATTACCCCTGCCACCATCACCCCCGTGTTTGCCAGCTTCAATCATTCGTTTATTAGCTTCGTCCTTCAATACCGCTATCAAATCCTCCGCTTCAACCGCAATAGCCGCCCGTTGGCTGCTATTTAAATCTCGTCGGTTGTTGGTACGCACCAAGAATTGAAGCGCATCCAGGGTGCTGCCTTCAAACATCCGAAATACCGGGGTAATCCCCAGCGCTTGACACGCCCGATAACGATTCCACCCGTCAATTATCTCCCCTTCAAATATCCATACCGGATTTTTGGAGTCGTATCCGTTGGTGAAAATGTCGGTGCGCAACCGCTCAAACTCATCCGGCTGCATCTCTGGGTAGATGTTAAGCCTGTGTTTTTTGTAGTCCATATCGGTGAAAATTAAGAAGCCCCCAACGTGTAACGGAACGCCGGGGGCTAATGTAGAAGCCTACTGTCTTTTGAACTGGCCGTTACCCCGGTTCAAAAGCGTAGTGCAATATACGCAATATCCGGGATATTTCAAATAAAAAAGGGCGCAAAGTCTCCCCTGCGCCCCGATGCAAACTAAATCACACTATTGCTCTTTCAATGCCTCGGAGTCCTGTAGTTTGTTTATACAATAATTTAACTGACCTTCGGCTACTGTTTTTTTGAGATTCCAATAGGCCAGCAAAGCGTTTTTGGCTTCTTCAAATGATTTTAAGTACAATTCATGCTGATTGTCTTTTTTTTCGCGCCTACCTTTGATGGTTACAAAGGATTCCGTTTCGCTATCAACATACACAACATCTATGGTCGTGAACGTATAATTTACTTTGTAAAATTTGATTTTGTTACTCATAATCTTCTTTGGTTGATGTATTAACAATTCGGATTTTCGCCTCAATCGCGGTCATCTCAATGGACAGCCGTTCTATGTCTGCTATTGCCTGAGCGTGGTCAGCTTTGAGGATGCTAAGTAGGTAACTTTGCGCTTCCTCAAAGGTATCAAAAAGGCTATCACCCTCCCCCATGTACACCGTGTTTCTTTTCTTGATGCGGGTTAGGGTACACTTTTCCCGGCCAACATGCCAGTATGTTTTATCTGTTTCTACCAAATGGATTGCCATACGTTTACTGGTTTTCGTTGTTTTCAATCGGCAAATAGCATTCAACCCAAACCGGATCGAAGTTGATAGGCCATGCACACCACCCCATTTTGACACCGTGCGGGTGAAATTTGATTAAGTGTCCTTCGTTATCATCTATGCCAGTGCATTCGCCTGAAGCTACTTTTATGGAAAAAGCAAAGGCAAAGGCTTTATTCTTAAAAGCATTGCACGCGCTGTGCGCGCTGCCTCGCACTTGCTCCCGGTGCGGGCATTTATAACAGTCGTTCTTTTTCATTGCGTTTTTTTTTGAAAAAGCAGGGGCGCACATGCCCCCGCCTCAAAGTATGGAAAAAATCAAAAGTTGAAGAATCCGTCTGAATCGCCCCAGAACTCTGGACCCATGTCCAGCCCCTCCATGTTGCAACGATGCGCGGCAGCTATCAGTTTGCGCCATTCCCAGGCCGCTTGTTCCCGCGCGTCCCTGCTGATGCGGAAGGGTGTAACGTAGCCCTCATTGTCCACCGCAATTATGTAGTAATCAACTGGCACGTTGTTGAGGTCGTACAAGTGGCAGTATATCGCCGCCTGCAAATCGTACTTGTTATGGCGTATCTGCGCCCGAACAAGTTGCTCCCCCGAACGGCTACCCATTATTTTCAAGTCCCAGATAACCGCGTTACCGTTGCGGTCGTAGCCTGTCGCGTCCATGATACCCCGGTGCTTGAATCCCTTAAAGAAGTATTCAACGGGTTGTTGAAACTTGAACTTACCGGGGTTCATAAGACCCTGGAAGGCTACCGTGCTGTTATTGCGCACGGATTCGGCTAAGAACTCGGCTTCAGCGCGTTGTTCTTCGGTGATGGTGATGCGGCCATTGATTGAGGCTTGCACCGTCTCCCAGGCTGCTATCTGTGCCACGCTTTCGGGGCTGGGTTTTTTGGCCTCTAATTGCGCCTTAGTAGGCTTTTTCAAGCCCTCCGGCATTACGAAAAAGCGCGTATCAAATGTGTCAGGCTCGAAGAGCAGACAGTCCAGGAGTGTACCCTCGTCCATTGCGCGGGTGCTTTTTTTGGTTTCCTCGATATAACGCTTTAACGCCAACGGGGAGTGCGCCAGTTCTTTAAGCCTGGTAAAGGACAGGTGAGTGATGTTATTCATCTTCGCCCTCCTTTTCCGCTGCGTCCAGGGCTTTGATTTCGTTAGCGCGTTGGGTGAACATGGCGGCGTGTGCCTTGTATGCTGCATTTGACTTGTAAAGCAGTGCAAGCATATCGAGGGTACTACACATCTCTATGTCAGTTTGTAGGGCTTCAAGGTCAACACCCTTTGCCGGATCGATTTCTGCAGCGGATACCGTCGTATCCTCAAACGCTGCCTTTTCTTCTTCGATGTGCAGCCCGCTCAATTCATCGCTAAAGGCCATTTTGAGGGCCTTTGCGCGGGCACACTTGGCTATCATGTTAAACGGCATAACTGCCGCCTTCGAGTAATTGTCGCGCCCTGCCTGGACAGATGGGTAATATTCAGCGAAAAGAACCGTGGCCGTGAACGGGCAGCGGATGCCCCCGATGATTGCCCAGACCGTTACAGTACAGCTAATCGGAAGTTCCTTTGCAGCCTTTAGTTCGGCGGCTGTTTTGTACGTGCCGTCGGAGGTGCGGTTGTACTGCTCTTCGTCAACCCCGGCAAACCGCCCGGTACGTGCGGCTTTCTGCTGTAACCCGTCAATGCCAACTATGGTATTGTATTTCGTACCATTCTTGGTATCGTAGGCTATCAAATAGATTTCTTTCTTGAACGGTGAAAGCCCGTGCTGCCTGCAACTTTCAGCAAAGACTTCGACCTGTGCCGCCGGAGTGCCGGACGGTATCACCCCAGCCTGCGCCAGGGTCTCAATCTGCGCGGGGGTTATGCCCGCTTTGACTACTTCCATGTGTTTTGGATTGCGTGGTGAAAAAAATATTTACAGTGCAAATATAGAAAACTATCTAACACCATGTATATTTTTTCAATACTTTTTATATCTTTGCACAAATTAGTTAACAAACCAACAAAAATGAAAGACACAACGAGCGCAATCATGTTCAAAGTAAACGCTGACGTAAAAAGCAAGCTGAAACAGGCTGCCAAAATGCAGTCCAAACAGAGGGGCTATAAGGTAACTATGACGGCGCTATTCGCCGAATGGGTCGCCTCTATGCCCGCGCCCGAAAAGCAAACCGTACAATTCACCAACAAAACGTAATCCAATGAAAAACCTTTTCAAATCGCAAAATTCGTCTATCCGCAACTGGGAACTCACCAGGGACATCGCCTCTTTCATCGGGGCTATGACCAGCATCGCCGTTATCTGGGCGATCGCCTTCAACAACCTATCTGAAGCCCTGGGAAACAAGTACATCGCCGGGGCGTTCGCCGCCCTCACCGTGGCGGGCGTCCTTTTCATCGTTGACTGGGGGCTACGTGCTGACCTGGGCTATGGCTTTGACCTGCTTTTTTCGGGCAATGCTTGGAAGAATTGGCGATTGTCCGCATTCCTTATCCTGCTCCTGGGCTTCAATGTTATTCGTAGCGCTGTAACTATCACCCTATCCTGGCAGGGTCGAAAAGACGTTGTGTTAGCTGTTTCGGAAGCACCAGAACTGGCCGATGTTGCCCAGGCCAAAACGGGTATGGATGCTGCAAGTGTCGCCCGTCTGAACGGTATCCGGCAACAAGTCAGCGACCTGCAAAAGCAAATCGCAACAGCCGAAGCAGGTGCAGGTAGCGCCGCATTGCATAAGTTGGCAGCGTCCGGCAACGGTTGGGCGAAGTCGGAACTATCGAGGGCGAAGGCTAACGCCACACGTTCATTAAGAAAGCGGTTAGAAGTCGCACAGTTGGCCTATACTAAAATCGCGTCTACTGATGCGGAAGCGTCCGCAAACGCCGTTAGCGCCCTTGCAATGGGCAATACGGCGAAGTTAGAGCGGTTTCGGGAAATCAGTTCCCGCAATATGGCCTACTTGGGTTATTTCGGCGCGGGGTGTACGTTCATCGTCATCTTGATTTCGCTCATGCTTTCGCTGCTGAACACCGCTGAACAAGACACACCGGTGTACAGCTACAAGCATAACGTCAACGGCAACAATGTTGCCCCCGCTGTATCCCATTCGTATCCCCCCAACGTGTTACCCGTATCCAATACGGCAACACCAACGGCAACAAAAAGGGATACAGATAGGGATACAAATACCGCAACCGTTGGGGATACGTTCGAGTGGGTGAAAAAGCCGCGAAATGTTGCCACGGGGCAACAAAAAACAACCTCCGATAAGGATACATTGAGGCGTAAAATCGCGCAATACAAACGCCGTGCTGTGTCCGGTACGCTATCCGAAAAGGGGCAGGCCAGCCTCAAGAAGTGGCAGGCGCAATACGATAAGATGAAATAGCTTTCATACGCATGGTTTTCTTAGCCCCGCCCCAACCCGGCGGGGTTTTTTTATGCCCACAAAAAAGCCCCTACCAAACGGCAGGGGCAACCAAAACGCAATCCAATGTGAAAAACTCTCTTACCTATTTTCTTACAGCCTCAAAGACGAAATCCAGGGCTTTTTCAACGAACAGCTTCAAGTCCGGCGAAGCGTTGGCTTTGTCCAGGACAGGGCCGAGTACGGCGTATTTCGCCAATTCTTCAAGTTCTTCGCCCTGGATAGCCTCTTTGAAGTACGCATCCATTTGCGCTTTGTTGTCCACATTTTCATCCGTGTACACCCGAAGGATGCGCACCGCGTTCAATGTTGCGAAGTCCAGCAGCGCAAAGTGCGCCGGGTCTTTGGTGTTGTGCAGCACGTGGTCAGCGGCCTTTTCTACGAAGTTGGCCAGGTCGGTGTTGATCCATTTGAGGATAATCGCCCGCACCTGCTCCGCGTTGGCCGGGTTATCGTCGTTGAGGGCTTCGAGGAGTTGCCGCACTAAGGGGAAGACCAATTTAATACCGTCTTCCACCATCGGGTTTTGCACCTTTTTTTCTACCATGCCCTCGGTAAAGTTCAACCCCAGGTTGGCAACCGCTTTTACCACGTCCGAAATGGGTCTTTTGTCTTTGCTCATTTTATTTTGAATTTTTTAGTTAAAATATATAAAAGGTATTGACAAAATCAATATTGTAGATTATCTTTGTTCTATAAATTAACCACTAATAAAAAACGCAATGGAAACTCAATACCGCGCACAACAAGAAAAACTCGCTGCAACTGTTACGGCAATGATGCCAGCTGGTTACAGCATTTCTACTCCTTTTAGCGTTACCGATTACGGCATGAGCGCGTATGTGTGCGTTTTTGATTCCAATTACACCCAGGTTGCAAAATTTCGCATAAGTGACCATAGCGTAACAAATATAGATCGTATGCGTAACGAAATTCATTTCAGCGGCTGTGCTGATCGCGATTATACCTATGCTGCTGAATATGCATTATTTCCAGAACGTTTCCAAACCATTAGCAAAACAATCGGCACTGGCAAATTTGTTGAGCAAAGTGTGCCGACTGGCACAACGAGTTCAATAATTCCAAGCTATGCCAAATTTATTGGCCAGCGCACTTCAAAAGCTAACAAATTACTTGACGTATATCGTTGGGAAAAATTCTACGTAACAGAAGAAGTTATCCGCATAGCGTGATCAAAGCCCCGCACTTTAGCGGGGTTTTTTATTTCCCCCCTAATCGCCTGCGCACAAATCCCAGCACTATCTCCAAAACCGCCTTTGGGTCTTTCGCCACTTGCTCAAAGATACCTATTACAACGTCAAGTGCCCGCATCCCTAACACGCCCAACATAAAGCCTATTGCACGGTCGGGTAGTTGCACCTGCGTCAATGTCAGCACAGCCTCCGTTAAGTATTCAGCAGCGAACGCACCGCCGATAATGATAGCCAGGGCTTCCCAGGGTGAACGTTTCTTTTCACCCAGCATCCAGGATAGCACACCGCCAATCGCGCCCGATGCGAAAACGTCTATGCTGTCGGGGGTCGGTTTAATGTCTTGGAGTTCCATTGTTCTTGTTTTTCTTCTCCGCGTTCAGATTAACAAATACCCATAGCCCTATAAAGAGCAATAGTGTGTACATCAATATGAACTCATAGAGGGTCATGCCTTTATTTTTTCATCCAGCCAATGCCGACACACCGCCCAAACGTTAGGTGACGTGCTTGAATACTCCCATATCGCCGGGCTTGTGCGCTTCGGGTCGTCGTCCGTATGAATGGTATTGGCCATTATGCCGAAGCGTCGAAACCCTGCATCCCATAGCGCCTCTAAGAACACCAGCCAATCTTCCAGGGTGCGAAATCCAGCGGTGGGTGCTAAGTCAACCGCATAGCCCAATTCGTGTGCGCTGTTCTTTACCGCGCCCGGATAGCTTCGCCGGATGCGTTCAGCTGCTTTCACCGTCCTGAACCCATGCCGGATAGTGATGGGCTTGCCATATATTTCCCTTGCAGAATCAAGTTTGAGCAGGGTAGATACACGCATGTGTTTGCCCGTGCCTGGTTCGCCCTGTGCGTCGAATTCGTTGGTCGAAAAATGCTTAATCGTTATCATGGCGCTATTTCTTTAGCCGTACAATGAACTGCCTGTTAATATCAGAAAACACCCGCGGCGCTATCCTGTACACGTCCATGTTGTCCGATGCCGTCGGATAACCCACGATACGCAACATCGTGTCTGCGAAGATAAAGATACGATACCCTTTACTACCGAACAACAAGCGCACGTTACCATTAGCGGCCTTCACAATGTCGCCCGGTACGGCCGTTGCGCTACCTACTTTAACGGTTACATCGCCTAATATGTCGCCCTCGAACAACCCCTGTATAACGGCTGCCATGCTGCCTATGCCTATCGTGTCGGTCTGTGTGTGCGCCTGCTGCCAATCGCGGATAATTTCACCACGGCCAATGACTTTCGCGGCTTTGTCGGCCAAATCCCGGATAGCGTCTATCTCCTGCCCGGTGATGGCGTTGATAGCTGTTGCGCTGTCGCCGAGCAACAACTTTTGCGTTACGCTTTCGCCGTTGGTGTAATCATAACGACGATTCAAGAAGTACTCATACTTCGCGGTCGTTGTATCCGTTGCAGCCGTAACAAGCTGCCTTGTCAGCCACATGGTATCACTTTGGATTTCGCGCTGTGCGATTGCAAAGTAGGGGAGAAGGAGTAAGAAAAAGGTAATACGTTTCATGTTAGTTACACGTTTTTTTGATTTCTAATGTTAAGCCTAAGCCAACCAGCGTACCGGATAAGTTAAACACTTGACCGCGGATATAGTCGCCCGTTGCTAATGCTATATTTGTGTCTTTGGTGGCCGTTGTTGTGCCGCTGATGGCCTGCAAGTTGCCGCCCGTGCCGTTCTTGTCTATTTGAATATCTGCCGTGCCTGACCCGCTGAAAGCCTTTACAGTGTAGCTGTCAATGCAATACCCATTCAACCCGCTATGCACTAAGAAAAACGCTTTGCTGTTCGTGGTATTGGCAACCGTATCGCCCGGTGCGTAGAGGTTGATAGGGATGAAGACGGTTGATATGGCGTTATCCGTTACATAGCTTTGCGTCGCCACCGTCTGCCAACTTGTACCATTGTGAAACTCCAAGTTCGCCGTATCGCTTCGCACCCGTATATCACCCGCGCCACTTGTACCGCGTTCAGCGAAGTTGCCGACGGGGATGCGGATAGCCGTCGTGCCTGCCACATGCAAAGGGCGGGAGGGGGAAGCCGTGGCTATGCCGACGTTCCCCGCGCTGGTGATACGCATACGCTCCGTTTGGGTAGAAGAACCGTCTGGGGTTGTGGCGAAAAGTAAAGATGCGGGCATGTCGTTATTTCCGGTAGTGCCATCCACAATAGCGCGTATCAATGCGCCACCTGTATATTCATCGCCGTCCGCGCCGTTAAAAATTACTTGGCCAAGCCAGTCTAAATCATTGGCTTTTGTGAACGCCCCAGCGGTTGCGGAGCGTGAACGCCTAAGAGATATAATCGGAGCGTGATAATCTTGCCCACTACTATTGACGTACAAATCAACCTTAGTGCCGTCAAAATCCGTATTCCCAGTACCTCGTATTTCAAGGGTATTTTTTGCACCCGTTCCCGATGCTGTATGCCCGATGATGAATTGATTATTGGCAACATTATACAGCGGGCTATTCCCCACTGTACTCCCTGCCGTAAACTTTGCAAGGTAGTTAGCCGTACCGCTCACATTCACTTTCGGCAGTATCACCGACGTATCCACGCGCAAAATGGTATCACCAACCGACACCGTCAACCCGTTGCCCCATGCCATTGTTGACAGGTCTCCCGTGCTGCTGCTGCCTACGATGTTGCGGGGCGTTCCCGTTGGCTTTAGGTCGTCTATCCTGACCTCACCCGCTACGTGAAAGTCAGATGCAGGAGCGTTGGTTTTTATCCCTACCCGGCTGCCCGCGGCTATCGTCGTTCCCGTACCGCTTGCTCCTGTGCCGAAGATTAGGTTTTTGATGACTACTTGGTTGGAGCCGTTGCCTGTGGGGAGGTTGACAGAGTTGCCTAAGACGAGGTTTCCTGCGGCGGAGGAGGCGATGTTGCGGGCGGATTCGAAGCCTATTGCGGTGTTGTTTGAGCCTGTGAGGGTGTCGGCAAGGGTTGTGTTGTATCCGGTATTTTGTCCAAAAAAAACGTTTCCACCGCCTGTCCTGTTCTCAAAACCAGCAGATAATCCGAAAAAAATATTACTATTTCCGGTGGTATTTTGTCTGCCTGAGTTGGGACCAAAAAAAACATTATTGTTAGCCGTGGTGCTTGCCGCGCCCGACAGGTTTCCAAAAAAAATATTATTACTTCCGGTTGTATTTGAAGACCCGGCGCTTGTCCCGAAAAAATTATTATTGCTTCCGGTTGTGTTTACGATGCCGGCCAAGTTTCCGAATATATTATTATTTGCCCCGGATGAGTTATCGCGTCCAGCTTGTGCCCCGAAAAAATTATTACTACTCCCGGTTGTATTATTTAGCCCTGCTGAATTACCGAAAAAATTATTATTGCTTCCGGTTGTATTATTTAGCCCTGCTGAATTACCGAAAAAATTATTCGAAAACCCGATACTGTTGAAACGCCCAGCTTCGCTACCGAAAAAATTATTAGAAAACCCGGAGGTATTCAGTCGCCCGGTACTTGGTCCGAAAAAATTATTATTCGTTCCGGTAGTATTCGACAAACCGGAGTTTGGTCCGAAAAAATTATTATTCGTTCCGGTACTGTTTGCGCCTCCTCCGCCAAATGCCAATGTTGAACTATTGGGCATCCGCAACGAATTGTACAATATTGCCGCCCCGTCATCTTGTCCAGCCAACAACACCGGGGCAGGGTTGCGCACCTCAACTACCGCAACGTTATCCAAGTTGCCTGTAAAAGTCGAAGTCGTGAATCGAAATCCACCCGTTGCGCTTGTTGGAGTAAGTAATACAGCGTTAGCCGTAACGTTATACGCCGGGAGTGCAAGCGTTGCGTTACCCACTGCAACTGTTACTGTGCCCGCGCTGTAACCCGCAAGCGTATACGTAACTTCATACGCCCGTCCTGATATAATCGTATCCGGTAGTGTCGTATACGTCAGCGCACCAGTGGCAGCGGTAGCTACTGCCTGCGTACCATTGAACGTCCATCCTGTGCCAGCTGTCCAGTTCGTTGTATCCGCCCCGAAAGTCTGTTGGGGTAGCCATGCAGCATCGCGTATAGGTTCCTGCGTGTTCTTGATAATGATATTCGCTCCGCTGGTTGTGGTAGTGTTGATGCCAAGTGTCTTGTTCGCCGCGCTCCATGTCAAGTTTGCATCGCCTGTGACGGTGTTGCTCCCGTTGAAATACGTCACTTGTCCGGATGTACCGCTAATCTGAAAGTCACGCGCGAAGACTGACGTGTCCGCATTGCTGATATAACTACTAAGCATGGTTGCAGTGTCCGCAACGTTGATATAGTTGGTCAGCATGGCCGCCGTATCTACTACATTGATATAATTGGTCAGCATCGCCGACGTATCCGCAACCAATACCGCTGCCCCAGTATCCCGCCAAATGCCCTCCGATTTATTGTAGTATAGCGATGCACTTGAATCGGGAGAGGTAATATATGCGTCGTGCAAGTCGCGCAAATAAGTGCCTGGGGATACCCGCACGGCCAAAGTACCGTTAGATGCTGAATGCACCACAAAGGCAATAGGCAGTTTCAGGTTTGAACCCGTTGGTTTCGTTTGCGTTAGCCCACCTAATGTGTCCACGTCGGCATACAATACCGCGCCTTCGCTGTATGCTTGAGTATTGATTTGCCTGATTTTGCCCTGGGTCATTACATATCCATCCGCACCGATGGCAATATCTTGCATGGCAATGCCTAAGATGTACATAGCATCTATACTGCCATTCGCAATCATGTGCTTGACCTTGATGCGCCCGGATGCACCCAGCGTACCCGTTGCGCGCAACACCGTGCCTTTCGGTATCGTTACGCTTGTATCGTTTCGCACGTACCATATACCGGGTAGTAAGGGTATCTGAACACTATCCTGTCCACCGTATTGCAGGTATCCTTTTTCTTCGCTGTATTTGAGTTCCCTTAGCGATGCGTCTGTTTCGTTTACGTTGAACGTAACGCTGTCGAATGGCATTGTAAGGCCACCACCGCCACCCCCACCGGATACCAACCGCCAGGCCTTTGCCCGATATGCGTATAGGTTGCCGTTAGCCGTATCCAAAAGCATCCAGGCATTGTTTATGCCGGACGGGTCTAACGTCGCCGTATCGCCTATTGCGCCGCGATATACAAGCCCGTCGCCCGTGGTCTGCCAACCCAAACGCATTTTGTTTCCGGTTGCGGGGTATTGGGCGATCGCCTGGAGGGTGAACGCCATGAACAGTAAGAAAAGAATGTGCCTCATATTACTAAGCCTAATGCGTTATAGATGTTTGGTGTCGCGTCTGAATCGCAACCGGACGGGCAACCCATAGCGCTGCTATCGAAGGCAGGCAGGTTGGCCGCACACGTACATAGCCAGTCCTTCATGCGCTCTTGTTGCCGTGCTATGCGGGTGCGAAGTGTATCCTGATAGAACTTTACGCCGTCTATGCCGATGTTAGAACCATAGTCCTGGGAGTTGAGGTATAGGCCATTTGAACCTAACTGCATGACCACGAATGGCGCTGCCTCGTAGATACTTGCATTACTGCATAGGGCTTTGAGGTGCGTATCCCAAAGGGTCTGATATGCCGACGTGGTGAACGCGCTCGAATTGCCTTTTTCGGCCTGCAAAGCATCGTAGAAGGTATCGCCCAGGATAGGCGCTACCCATGCCCACTCCGCTGCCTGGATATGCGGAGAAAGCAGGGCATTGTCCATGCGGATGTCGGTCGGACCAGGTCGCGCTATGCCGCCCTGCGTTATTTCTGAAGCCTGGATAAGTGCCATATTAAGTACTTTGTTGGGTTTGTTCGAGTTCTGCCTGTCTTTCCTCTGTGGACTTGAGCGTAATCGGACGGCGTACGCCTTCCTCTGTCCATGTATCTACCACTTCCTGCGACATTTCGGGAAGTCCGGCCAGGGTACGGAAGAACGATTCATCGGCCACCTGCGCCGTAATTGCGCCCGCCCGAACGCCCACGCCGTAAGCATTGAACGTCTTTTCTATGTCCACGTCTGATTCCCCGCTTTGCGCGTCTAATGGCCCATATCCAAGTACTTCCCGCTGTTCGTTAGTGGTCAGCACCGCTTTCGGGTCAATGTCGCCGTAGAAGGATATGGGTAGGGTATTCGATATGCCTAAGTAGATGCCGCCCCAGGGTGCGCCCAGCCATTCCGCGCTTTCACGCATCAGCGGATTCAAGAAGCGGGATAGGAACATGTTTTGCCGCTGCTTTACGACGGTGTTCTGCAGGTACTCCAATTCACGCCGCATCTGCTCGTTCGTACCTAATTGCCCTGTCGTGGCGAAGCCCGCTAATGACTTGCTCCATCGGTTTGCAACTACGATTGCGCTTGCTGCCATTTCCTGCATATCCAGGAACTCCCCGTCTTTTCGCGCGTCGAACGTTTGCACATTGGCTTTCAGCGTCGGGTCGCGCAATATCTGCATGAACAGTTTGCGCTCGTTTCCGTTGCCCGTGAACTTATCCTCCATTTGCTTGAGGATAGCCTGCGCTTCTTCCTCCGTGGCATTACCAAATAGCTGGATAAGTGCGGACGGCATGAAGCCGTTTTCCATGCTATTGATATTGAACGCGGCGATCCGGTACTCTATTTCAGCCCACTTTTTCGCGCTTATCCATTCCGGCAGTCCAAAGTATTGAAAGCCCGGTGCATACGTCTTTAGGTGTATCGCGCACCGTTGTACGCCCGTTTCGTCTGCTTCGCTCCATGTAGGGTATAGCGGTATTTCGCGGAATCCCCACCGCTCAAAGGCTTTACCGTCGGACGTTAACGGTACTTCTTCCCAGGTATCGTACACCCCTATGGACTTGACTATCATGTCAACGCCTGCCTTACGTGCCCCCACCATCCACATAGGTACGTGGTAGGCATAGAAAAACGGTTCGCCTGCGACCGTACCACGTACCAACTCGAACACGCAATTACCGAACGCATCAAACTCGAACGCGCCAGCCTTTAGCACATCTGCCAGGCTTTGCCCGTGCAAGTTTATGCTACCTAAGTAATCCTCCAGGGGAAATGTTACCGTCGTAGGTATGCGGGAATCGCTCGGTTCGGTCGTGGTAAGCTGAACCCCCGCACGCTGTCGGGTGGGAATGAAGCCATCCCCTACCACCATATCCGTTTTATCGTTGATGATACGGCGAAGGGTAGGGGAGTAATTAACAAGCCCCATTAATTCTTTCAGAAAGGTGCTGTCCTGGTCGAAAAAGCGCACCCATTGCAGCCCTGCGTCTATCCTTCGTCTTACAGGCTCGTTATACAGGTCGTCGTCTGCTATGGGTGTTTGCCCTGGGAAGATAGCAGCGGATGCAAGGAAGTCACTTTTTGGTTTTTCCGAAAATTCCGGGCTTTGCTTCGCTCTTTGCGTTTTGGTCTGTCTCATGCGTTGGCAGTTGTGGCAGCGGTGCGCCTGGTTGGTTATCAATGGCCGGGATGGGGGGCATTACAAGCGTTTCCCCTTCTTCGTCAATGTACCGCGAAGCGCGGGGGTGATCCATTTGTAACCACCCCCGCATTTCTTCCTCGGTCATGTTGCACAGCGCAATGCGCCGTACACCTCCCCGGCCTGCGGGGTCTGCGCCTACATAGCACAGCTCCCCGCATCCCGGTCTTATCCTCATACAAGTGCGCTCATCACCGTCGC
>OGVP01000041.1_pt1 | contig 16492 bp, 28 predicted proteins | sample 1575791 | NCBI WGS metagenome assembly OGVP01 (sample SAMN07581537, study PRJEB24739) | freshwater metagenome
TTGCACCCAATGCATAACTATCGAAGGTAAGCAGCGCCATACATACCCAGAGCCCTACCCCAGCTATACGACTCATCAAACACAGAGCCACGGATATGCTTAGCTGGAGCCTTCCATGTAGCTGCCTTATAGATGTTACCATTCATGTCAAGGAAGCAATAGACAGACCGTGAACCACCAGATGTAACGACAAGCTTGATATACTTGCGACCAGGCTCAGCAGTCACAACACGATAGGGACCATCCTTGCACAAGCCAGGAAGATCCTTCTTGTCTTGCTCGTACATCTTAGCATTCAGAAACTTGAGCATGGAATCAAGTTCTACCGTGTCATCATAAGGAAGACCAGACTTGCTACCGTCTTGCTTGAAAGTGATCATGTCTCTCTCCGTTGTCATCATGTGGATAATATATACCGTCCAATGGAGAATACAACCACTATTCCTGCATAGCAGCTATGTCAAACTGTCACATCAACCAGCAAAGGGTGGTATCTGTACACTCTCGGCGTCTCGGATTTCGTGGAGGACACAATCCTGGCCAAACCACTGATTACACATAAAAAAATACCCTTGAAAAACAAGGGTATCTATAAAGGACACTAGTTGATTGCTAGACTGGATGGTGCATTGGACAGCCGCCAGTTACTGGCCACATACAACTCGGCATAGATCATAGCCTTCTTTGGGCTATCAAACTCTTCCTCGAACACATACACACCATTTTCAAAGCATGATACCACATACAACCCATTCATTTCTTCAATCATGGTTTTGCGCATAGTTCACCTCACATCAGTGTTGAGTTTAGGTTTAAGTTGCTTGATCAACTCACGTTCCAGAGTATGGGCTGCAACCTTGCCCCGTACAACCTCTACAACTTCAACAATGAAGGCATCTGGACCATGCTGTCGAATTGCTTCACACAACTTCCAGTTTAGACCTTCATTGAAAGCACGCCGGACGTGTTTGCGCCAACGACGTGCTAAACTTTTCTTGGTATTGGACTTTTCGATGTAGGTAACACCGATATAGACCAGAGACTTGACCTGGAGTCTATACACCAGGTGCTTGGTGTCTGATCTTCGTTTGCGGGTTCGTTTCATCATGGCTACATCATACAGCAACCATGACCAGATGCAACAACTATTCCTGCATACCTACTATGTCATCACTGCATAGCTACTTAGAGTAAAAATCATCGACCTCATCGTAACGGTCTTGTTTATTGGACCAGGCTTTTTTCCAGTTTCTAACTTGTCTGCGCCTTGGCGAATCTTTTTTCTTAGGTTTGCGATAATCATCTTCATATTCATCATCATAATCATTGAACTTTGTGTAATTACGATTTTTGTTAGTCATGATATTTACTCTTTTTCCTTTATTCAGACATTATTAAGGTAATAGGTCAGGGAAAGCTTCTTTGACCATATTACTGGTTAATCCTTTTACTCTTTGTTTTTTAAGAAGCATATTCATATAGATTTGTGCTTCTTTTTCTTCAAGACATTCCAGAATTTGGATTAGAATTTGTTCTTTACGTTTATCAGAAAGATTTGGTGATGTCTTTGGATTATTCTTTTCAAAGATATAAGCACGACTTAACTCCTGATGAATTGAAGAATATCCTAAACCAGGTGGAGCATCGGAAGGTTTATAATATGGAATGTTAGTGATTGTAAATTCGATATTTGGATGATATGTGCCTCTAAGAACTTCACGAAGGGCATAACTTGAATTATTCCTTAACACATTAATCTTGTCTTGTTTTGTTGATGCTTTTTCAAATTCATCAAATACTTCATATAGATTTTTCATCATTGTTTAAAACTCATCTGCATGTTCAATTAAATTTCTTAGTTTCTTTTCAGTCATGTAGTTTAACATATTCATTCGAGTGCTTGGTTTGGTATTATCATATGCTTGTACAATCTTTGTTTTAATGGCATCTGGAACAAAATCAAGATCAACTAGCATCTGATTACGCTTATAATTACGTTTCATTAAATCTGTTGTACAAAATGTTTCTGGACTATTTCGAATCCATTCTGACAACTTCTTCTTATTTATATTTTTCTGTCTATCTCCCGTAACAAATACATTATCAGGTGATAGAAAGTTAGGAATACCATCACCACGGTCACCCTTGATAATGTGCTCTTTGATATACATTTGTGGATTGTCAGTCTTAATGAATCTCTTAAGAATAGGACTATATTGCTGAACATTATCATACTTTTGAAGTTGTACGAAATCTTTATCCGAAGATAGAATCAAAACATCTTCGTGTGGTGCAAATCGTGCGGTCAGAACAGCAATGATATCATCCGCCTCTGCACCCTCAACCTCAATAACTTTATGTGGAAAATATTGCTTTAGTTCATCACGAATCTTATTTAATGATTCAAAGATGGCATTCCAATCCAGATCGGACTTTTCACGATCTCTCTTGCGATGAATTTTATAGAAGGGGAAAACATCACGGCGCCAATACTTTTTATTATCACAGCAAATTACAATCTCACCATACTTAGATTTGAATTGCTTGCTATATGACCTGAGACTGTTGAGAACAATATGCCTAACAAGATTTTCTTCAATCTTCATTTTAGGATCACTATTAATCTGCTGCATTATATTAGAGATCAGTACCTGGTTTAAATCAATCAGTAACATCACACATCCTGTTTATTGTTTCATGGAGATATATAGCATACCTCTAACACTTTGTCAAGCATCTTCTTCAGGTTTTTCCATCACTTGAACATTATTATCGATGTATTCGTGCATAGGATGATCCACATTTAGACTTCTATAAATCGAGGCACTTAATATCATTGTAGTGAAATAGAAATCTTTAATAAATGTATCATCTTCAATATCAATGCCATAATTATCTAAATGTTCAAGAATGTTATCTACTATCTCAGAAGTAACAGCATCGGCAAATTTTTGTAGTCCTTTTTCCTTTAGTTTGTTAATTTCTTCAATATCGGGTAATCTTTCTCTAACTATCTTTTGTTTGGGAAATTCCAAAATATTTACATTATCCGTCATTTAATAGCCCTCAATATAACTGTATCACTATTTAGTCGGCCCTTTGCTGTCTTATCTTTACCCTTGATAGATTCCATTAATTTACGAAGTGTTATCTTACCACCAGATGTTACTGATGATATATATTGATCAGGCTTCCTTAGTTTCTTTGTTAGAGAAGTTTTTTCATCAAATCCCCGAATAGTGGTACCCTTTACAGACAATCCAGTGGCACTCATAGCATTAAATACACTCAGTGTTCGATACTTGGTATTAAATGTCCATAGTTGTTGAGATCCAATGATATCTTTAGGATCAATACTCTTTACATTATATTCTTTATCTTCCTGCTTATATGAAACTTTGTTTACCATTTGAGAAGCAGGCTTAACCTTTTTCTTTCTTGGCTTACGAGTAACTTTAGCAATCTCCACATTAACTGAGGCAGCACTAATGATACTCTTAATAAATTCCATATACTTTTTTAGTTCTGATTTTTTCCAATTATGATAATACTCATTTAGTTGATCATCTTTACCTTGATGAGCATCATACACTTCATCATATAGTGGCTTATAATAATCAACAATTTTCTTGGCAATAGGTGCTTTGATAGCATTGTCTCTAAACCAGGCCTTGACATCAAAGTCATTCTTACCATTCTCAATAAAGAGATCGATTTGGCACTCCAGATCGCCAATCAATTCATTAGTTTTATTGGCAATCTTTTCTTGAATAGAAATGCCAGTTTTGACTTCTTCAATTACAACCTTTTTTTCGGGTTGTGTTTTATTGATAAGAGTTTGTAATTTATTTGTAAAACTTTCTTTGACCTCATCAGGTAGAGTACCGCCATTCATAAGAATACGGCAATTCCAACCGATATTAGCCAAATTGAAAGCATCAATCTGGCTAACACGATCAATAATAGCTTTATTGGCTTTCTTACTCTTTAGATACGATAGAACAAAGCCTTTTGCGGCATCTACATCATAGAAATAGTTATACCAATTATAAGCGTGAATAATATCACTACAAGTAGATTTGCTAGATATAGTCGGCTCATCACCCATATACCTTTCATCGATTGGTGACATTCTGGCCATGTCTCGAACCTCTCTCAATTGTTGATTAGATCATATACGAACATGGGTGATGAGTCAACTATCATTTTGACATATCAGCTATGCAGCCTTGTCATGGAAGTCTTTGAAGTTGTATTGGCTAAATTCAGTGATCAAGCATACACCATCTTCGGACCATCCATGAGATTCATCTAGTTTAAATGCTTCATCCCATGCTTGTTCTAGGTTAGTATATACTTCCGATTGTCCAAAGTATTCAACAATATTTTTTGGATTAGGTAACCAATTAGCTGATTCATTAATATACTGACCATAGATATTATCTATAGATTGACAATGGACAATACGAAATTCTGGAGTGCCATCGTCGGTTGTTGATTGTAGAATATAAGTTCCGTTATCAGCACTCATGGTTTATACCTCTTGCCAATTGCTATAGGGCTATCTTCTTCGAGTAAACTTAGATCATCTACAGAAACACAACTTACCCATACATAATCACCATATTTTTGAGACTGTAGGATATCTTTACGGCGATTAGCTCTTTCTTGTGAAGACCATGAGGAATCAACTTGTGATCCCTCATAGTCATATCCTACAAATGTAAGATATACATGCTGCATTTTTAAGTCTTCTTCCTTAGACGGCGAGCACGACGTTTTTTGCTACCAATTTTCCTTCTTCCCTTTCTGGGTCTATTTTTGTGAGCATGCATTTGATTTCACCTTTCTATTTTTCGATCTACCAGCATAATATCCTTCTGGACAACTAACAGTAAAAACATCATGTGTACCATTAGTATACCATCTTTTAGATTTTAAAGTTTGTATCATTTTTTGTTTATTTATTTCAGAATTCATTGGATTTTCAATTAACATTCTTTTTGAGATTTTTTTTATTATTTCAATTTTTATTGGATCATCATTTGATAATAATGTCCAATCGGGTGCTTTGTTTTTTCGTTTTTCAGAAGCTTGTTTTCTATATTTTTCAGTTCTTATCCATTTACCACTATGACCCTTCATATTATTTTTTGTTTTTTCTGATTTTTGTTTTCCTTTAAACATTTCACTATTTTTTTGAGCTATAAAGGATCGAACTAAAGAAAAAGAACGTGATGTATATCTTTTTTGATTTTTACTTTCTGAAAAAGACATTTTTATTAATGCATTTATCATCTTATGTCTATTTGTTCCATCTGTCATTTTACATAGCAATAAATGACATATAAAATGTTCTTTTGCAGTCAATAAAACTTCTTCTGTTCCATTCATACACTTAGGTATAATATGATGCGACTCATAATATTCTTGTTCTTTTTTTGTTCTATTTTTATTCTTTGCATTTTCGATAATAGAAAAATACCATTTAGTATATTTGTTTAATAGGAACATAATGTTTTCTCCTTACACTATGTTCCTATTTATAATTTACTGATTTTTATGTGGATGGGCCATTATTATTCTCCTTTAACCAAACGAAACACTTTTAATTGAATCCATACGGAATGAACGCCATCCACCATTTTCAATATCCCAAACAGGCAGAACATCAAGGTTTTCTTGGCGTGTAGGTTCTTGCCCATCAAATGTAGGCAAATAACTCTCTTTTAGAGTACACTTAATTTGACGAAGTGTACCATCTTTTTTTGTGAATGTAATAGTTGCTACTACATCTTTTAGACGGCTCTTGAGTTGATCACGTGACATGTTGAATTCTCCATCATAGGTCATTGATATGATCCTCCAGTTTCACTCTATATTCTTCTAGTAGTCCAATAACATATTCGTCACAAAGCCAGAGTATAATGCAAGATAGGTAGAATGTCAAGGACAATTCGTAGGTTGGATAAAAAAATATGAACATACCAAATTGTAGAAGTATTAATAAGAACACAAACTTAGTTATAAGGGAATAGATAACTAGATATATAATTGGATTTTCTTTTGAACTCATTTATCCATACTTTCAATTAAACGGCGAAGAGCTTCATAATTGCCCAGGTATACCCCTTCATGAAAAATTTGTGGGACAGTAAGACGGTCAATCCCACCCAGTTTAGATCGGAGTTGCTCTTTGTCATAATCAATTCCAAGTTTGAGTTCTTCATAAGGTAGTCCTTTCGCTTCTAGTAGTTCTTTAGCTTTGACACACCAAGGACAATTATCTCTACTATAGATTATATATGGTATCATTTCTTCACTAGATCCTCCATGTTTACTGGTGTATAGTTTATTACCTCCACAGAAACATTTTTATGTCTGGCACTAGGACTATCTTTCTCGTGAATATGTCCGTGTATATTTATCATATAATCTGATTTATGAATAAAACTAGAGTCATGCAAAGGAACATGGCTCAGAATACACCCTAGATCAGGAAACATCTTCCACATCATAACTTTTTGGAAATACTTTTGAAGTGCTTTGTTTTTACCGTTATCATGATTACCTAAGATTAGTCGTTTTCTACCTTTCAATTGTGAAAGCACTCTAGCGCCATTTTGATCACCAAAGAACACATCTCCTAAATGATAAACAAAATCTCCATCTTTGACAACTCTATTCCAGTTATCGATCATATGTTGATCCATGTTATCTACAGAATCAAATGTACGAACTGGAGATCCATCATTTCTTTTGAAAGATAGTATATTCTGGTGTCCGAAATGAGTATCTGAGATCAGCCATATATTTCTACTCATAGCTTTCTACCTGCTCCAGATTTAAGATCATCTTTGGTCATAGGTTGTATGGGGCCTTTATTATATGCAGGCACCAGAGCAAAGTTATCTTTAGCAAATTGAGCTTTTGACATATCTGGAGACTTGGTGCCGTTACCTGGAATGGTATTAGATGTAGATACAGATATTTGATTTAGTGATAGATCGGACCAATTAGATGAATGACCACGCAAAGAACCTCGCTTTACGGGCTTTACACCTTTTGAAGCAAGGAATTTACGATGTTTGGCTTGTAACTCTAGAAACTTTTTAGAGGTATTCTTTTTCTTCTTTGATCGTTGATGTGTATAGATTAGCATTGATCACCCGAATTGTGCATAATACTCGGCTTCATCAGCACGGGAATCTAGATTATCAATAAGTTCCCATTGTTGGGTCTTTTGATTCCATTCATAATTTTCAAGTATTAGTGAAACAACTTTACTACCAACCCAGTGCACCATACGGTCAACGATTTGATCCTTAGTCATCATCTGGTCTCCGTTGTCATCATGAAAGACACATTACACGACTGGAGGAGAGATGTCAAGCAGAAAGTTATGCGATTTTGATATGTGACCTATGCACTTTACACATGATCCACTGGTTGTAGTAGCAATCTGATTCTAAAGCATTATGAAGTATTTGCTCTTTCATCTCAAGATAATTGGCAGTTCCTTTTGATTTACACAAGTGTAGTATTTCACGTTTGAAGTTATCTTCACCTAATACTTTAACATCTTCAAGTAATTCTTCATTAGAACCAAAATAAGATTTCCAATTTGATTCAACTTTAGTCTTTTTCTTCTTACCTTTTACTTTTTTTGTCTTACTAAACTTGAACAATTTCTTGCCAATATACTTTTTATTATTTGATAGATTGGTAATGATATATACAAATCCAATATTATCACCAATCACATCTTCTGTCAATTCTTGATCATTATATAGCCACATAGAGATATACTCCCATATATTTTGTCAATGAGAGTATATATGTTAATTAGGAATCTTCTTCATCTAATTCTTCATCTTTATCATCATACATTTCAGCAGAGCAAAATGGACAAAATTTGGGGTAACCAGAGGTATCATCCAGAGTGTAAACCAACCGAAAGGCTGATTCACACTCTGTACATTCTTTATTTTCTATTTCTTTTTGTGACATTATTCATTTTCCTTATATTTTATCCTTCCGGGTTTGTATTGTTCGTTTTTCAACATAAACTCATCAAAAGTTAAACCAAACTTTTCTTGTTTTGCTTTCGTATATGTATAACTTTTAATTCCATCATTATACCATTTAGCACCTTTTTTTGCAAGACCACCACGACGACCCAATTCTGCTTGAATTTCACTTTTAGTAAAACCACCTTTTTTACCACCCATAGAACTTCGTTCAAGGCGGCCTTCTTTACTAGCCCAGTAAGACCATGGATTGTTAGGCGATACTATAGATGCTTTGCCACCCATACTTGCCCAAACTTTTCGATCATCATCAGAACGGAATATTCCTTTTCCTAATTTAGCAACCTTTTTACCACCAATTTTACCACCTTCAGAAGAACTTATTGCATGAGCTTCTGTAAAATTGTAGCCGATCATATAGTATGAACAAAGGTCTCTAAAATCTCCTTCTCTTTCGTATCTTTCTAAATGAAGTCGAGAATGTTCTTCTTTAGTTACTGCAATCAAATTAGAAATATCGTTTGTTCCTCCAGCATGTATAGGAACTATGTGATGTATTTCTTCATTATCTGACAATTTAACATCATGATATTTCTCGTATATTTTTCTAAGATTTTTTATTCTCATAAACGCACTCCCTGTTGGCTTCAGTATTTATATTTTCGTAAAGCCAACAGGGAGTCTTTGTGTTTTAAGTAACCTCGCATCCTCCTGCCATACAAGAAAGCTCTTGCGAAGATGTTGTGGTATCTTGTAGTTCGTAACTCGCAAGTTTAGACCAATCTACATTTTTGGGCATCTTAGCTAATAGTGTTTCATATTCTTCTTTGGTACAATCTTGAAAAGGTGCCTGTTGATAAACATGATCACTATATGGCAAGAAAGATACTCCAGACATTTCTTCTAAATGATTCCAGACCCATGCACCGACTTCTGGCCATTCATCTTCTTTTACTGAAACAGTAATAGATGGTTTATGTTCACAAAAATGCCTTTGATATGTTAACCAAAGTTCTAATTGATCTATGGCTGTCATATCTTTTCTATAAACCGCATTTTCTGGACCTTTCATAGGAAATGAAAATACATATGTATGATCTGGCTTGGTTACATCATCTTCAACTGGAAATCCTAAATCAACCATCATCTTAGCTAGTGGATCTTTTTTGTCTGCTCTAACAGTTCTAATATAGTATGGAGAATGGCGAGCATGAATACCGGAAGCAGAATCGACCAAAGCAGAAACTGTTCCAGAAGGTTTAACACAAGTGATGGCAGCAGATTGTGGAATACCAATCTTATTAGACCATTCTTTATTTGTTTTTACAGCAGTTTCTCTAAGAGTTTCAAGGGTTTCACCAAGGGTAGTTCCAGCAGTATAACTATATTTGCCATTAGTATATCCATTGTCAGTGATACCTGTTAGTGATACTCCAAGTAATCTTTCTTCTTCACAGTTTTCTTTCCACTTCTTGGAGATATATTTGAAGTTGGTTAGTGTTGATTGAATAGTACCTAAAATAGTTGCTAATTTTACTTTATGTGCTAATGTTTCAGGTGTATCAGAAGCACGAACAACGACCTCAGTTAGATTACAGAATTCACGAGACCTTAGAATAATTTCAGAACATGGATTAGTTCCAAAGTCATGGTTAGGATCACGACGATTAAATTTTTCGGCTTGTTTTTGTGATGCTGTTCTGGAGAAAATACCACGTTCACCAGACCTTGACTCATAAAGAGATAGCCATTCTTTCATAAAGATGCCTACATCAATCTTCTCTTTAGCAACAAATGAATTATTAGCCAGAGCACGTTGAACATTATCGGTCCACCATTGTCCAGATTTTGCGTATCTCAATCTATCATCAGAAAGATCAGATAAAGATATTAAAGCTGATCTTCTTACACCACCAACAACTACGATTTCAGCAATTTTTGTAATAATATCATGACATTCTAATGTGGTAAGCCTACGACCTGCCGCTTTCTTAAACGTAGCAACACAAAACTTGAATAGAGAAACAAGTGGATCAGGACCAGAGGCACGTCCGCCAAATGTTTTTAATGGAGCACCAGCAGGTCTTACTTTTGATATATCCCATTTTGGAACTTGTCCAACATAGAGTAGATGAATTAGTTCTTTAAGTGCTTTAGCCCATCCTAGTTTACTATCTGCTACCAGAATTGTAGTATCTGTATCATGGAATTCTTCAGATACGATTGGCAATTGTTCTGTAAATTTAGATTCTACAGAGAAGCCTACACCTGTGCCATTCATGAGAATATAAAGAATCTCATCAAATGCACGTGGATTATCCACAGCAACATATGAGCAGTTACCTGTCAAAATTCCTCTTTCAATTACAAAATTATGATATTTTGGGACATTTACACAATACACTTCTTCTGTTCTATTTGATTGTTGAATACCGACAACAGTTCTTTCCATTTTCCATGGAGTAAAATTGTTACGTTTTCTTTCAATAATAAAATCGTCTTTGGTTAATGAATAGTTCCAAATTTTCAAATTCCTTGAATCTTTCTTTCGAGTACCAAAATTTGTTTGTGAAGGAAGGATATGAGAGCCCGAAAAATACACACCATATTTTGGCATAATTTTTCTGAGCCAATGTTCTTCTTCTGAACCAACACAAATAGTAACTTGTTTTTTACCAACAGATCCGTCTGCTGCCAACCAACCACGGAAAAAACCAACCATATAACTTTCCGTTTCGTTTTCTGATGGAAGTTCTTTCAGAGAATGTATCTTAGCAAAATTATCATATAGATAAATTACAGGGTCTCCGTTATTTGTCTTTGGATATGAAAGAGGATATCCTTCAAAATATTTAAGAAGGTCTTTTTGATCGGAACACAAACGTATAATATATCCCTTTGTTCTTTCGCAAGAAACAGAGACGTGTTCTCCACCTCTTTTATATTTTGTTCGTGTTCCATCACCATAAATTAGTCCATGAATAATACCTAGTTTATAATCAATATCATTATATACAGGCAGTCTTTGCCTGAGAACAAAAGGAATTTTCATTCCTTTCTTTAAATTTTTGGTTTGAATTCTTTGACCATCAACAATCCAATCATGATTTGGTGTTGCATATACAGTTTCTTTGCCATTGTATCCTGTATATGAAAAATCTACTTTCATTAAGTTCTGCTGACCAAAAGTTTCAACAGTGGTTTCTGACCATTCACCATCAGAGTTAAGAACCGAAACATTCTTGCCAACCAATGAACCAATAGGAACAAAACCATATTCTTTGGTTGTAACATTGGTTTCTGATGCTAGGCAGTTATAGCCAGCAACATTTTCCCTTTTGAGTGCTTCACCAGCAGTCATAAGGCATCGCATGGAAGGCATAATCTCTAAATTTAGAACAGCTTCACGAAGTTCATTTCTTGTAGTTGAATCGAGATTGAATTTATTATTCTCCCTAAGATGTTCATCAAAGAAGTTAAAATAACGGTCAACAGTTTCTACCCATGTTTCACGACGATTTTCATCAGGCAGCCATCGTGAGTACCTGGAAAGATGGATCATCTCTTGGTAAAGTGAGGGAAAATAGTTACTTGGCATTTATTGTGCTCCTACTTATTGATTGATTTCTTTTAGAAATGAAAAATGATCGCAGAGAATATACCAGCATTCTTTAGCAAGTTCTGAATGTTCTTTTTGAGTTCCATTACCCATGCGAAGTTGACACCAATGTATCCAACTTCTCAATGTGCCGTTCATATATAGACGACTATTTGTCATACCTTCAGGCAATACTGCTCTTGCTTGTTCTTTAGCAATACCGTTTTCCATTGCCCACTTGTATGTCAATTTAGATTCATGAACTAATTGCTCTTGCTTTAGTTTCCATGCTCTTTGTAATTCATCATCATCAGTTTCAATACTATTTTGACGATTCTTTGTATCTTGAAGTCGTGCATCCCTAACTGTAAAACCTAATTGATTTGGATCAGCATACCTTTGACTAAACTCTTGAAAACTAAAGGATCTATGTCTCAAAATCTGTCTAGCAATGTCACGAGTCGTATTAATTTCAAATACTACATTGACCATCTCGAAAGGACTAAAATGTTTATTTTTTAATAGGTATTTTAATAACTTAGGTGCGGTTTCATTATTCATTTGATTATTTGGATTACTAATACGAGCACAATATGCCACAAATTCTTCTACTTTCATTGAAATCTTACCGCCATGAGTAGGATCAGTAAATACACCATACATTGGTTGTGTCACAGCAATTAACTTTACTAACATTTATACCTCACATTTTTTCCATGTTTGAAACTTTAGTTCAGCAGTCAAGTCTTTATATGTATTTGACTGAATAATTGATAAAACATCATGACCCGCTAATACCATATCATTAATATCTTTCTCTTTGATACTTGAAGGCCAAATACATACTTTCTGACCCAACTTAATAGATTTAGAAATATGTTTACATACTTCTTTGTTTCTCGGCTCATTATCTGAAATCATAACATAATCGTGATATCCTAAAGATTGAATGACTGAATAGAGAGAAGCATCCATTGTAGCGATAGCATTGGTTAAAAACATACTATCAAAAATACCTTCAGTTACATAAATTGTTTTGGAAAAATCTACTTTATTTAGACCATATATTTTGATAGAATCTTCACTTGATTTAATGGTAATATATCTAATGTTATTCTTGAGTATAGCACGACCTTGAATACCGATCAATTCATCTTTTTGATTATAGAAAGGAATAACAATACGAGGTTCTTCTTTGATTAGATTTTTACCATGTTCTGGAAAAGTGTCATTACAAAACTTAAGGAAATCATCAGCATAATAGATATTACTCCACATACTTTTAGGAATCTTTCTCCTACTAATATATTTTTTAGCGGAATGATTATCGTCTAATGATTCAATGGTAGGAATATTGAGTGATGATTTAGTGAATACTGGTTGTTCTTTGAATAATGAGAAATCTGGTTTTGGAGTATTACCGTGACTTTCTTCTTTGAATCTTTCCATTTGATATTGACGATATAGATTGTTATCAAAGTTCTTAAGGAAAGAGCCAAGAGACATTCCAGAGCCACAGTTATGGCAAATGAATGATAGATTGGAATGTTTCTTGGGTAGATAGAAGTATGCTCTTGCTTTAGTTTTATTCTTCTTAGAATCTCCACAAAATACACAACGAAAGTTCCAAAGAAGGTCTTTCTTCTGTCTAAACTTTTCTAATTTTGTGGAAACTACAGATACGAACTTTCGGTCAATGATAAGAGACATGCTATATTCCTAATTCTCATAAAGAGTTTAAGTATATAGCATGTCTTTAGTTGTGTCAATGAAAAAGTATCTTAGAAAGTCCTGATAGATTGGCAAAGATCCATACGGCAAGGGCTATACCGCCCATGACCATATATCTCCATATGTTTATTTCTCCAATCTTCTTATCAAGATTAGAGGTTATATTATTGATTTCATCTCTAAGTTGCTGACGACCAGTAAGTAATTCAGATACAATTTTAGACTGTGACTGTTCAATTTTGTTTGTCAATTCTATATTTACGGCAGTTATTTTACGATTTAACTCTTCAATATCTTTGTTATGGTCTTTCTGGATGTCTTGTAACTTAGAATCTACTTCATTATTAATTTTTTCTTGTTGTGTTAATTTCTGTTCTTGCAAGTAAACTACCTTTGCTATATCGGAAGCCACCTCTTGCATTTTATCTATAGTTATGTCGAATTTATCGCAAAGATTGCTTATACTTTTCAAATCCTTTTGTATTAAGGCTATATCAAGTTTTTGTTCATAGCAACCTTTACAAGGTTCTGTCATCGTTGTCCTACCATTTTTGGAAATGTTCTTCTCAACATATCTATTATAATGGTTCTTCTTTCACTTTTATCTTCGTTCTCTTGTCTATGTCTTTCTTGTGCTCTTGTGGAAACACCAGGTTCAGACCAGTTGGAGGGTTTACCTTCTGGTGCAGGGCTTCCTATACCAGCTACTCCTCCTGTTGTCATTTCTTCTCTAATATTCCTTATTGTCTTCATTTTTTACTTGACAACCTCTTGACTTGGTGATATAAAGGCTATGTAGCCGTTTCAATGAATGGTTTTATATGGTCCTTAACTTACTTACCACATTCCAATCTAATGATATAACATTTGTATTTATGTTTTTACCATTTATACCTGATACCATTTTAGGTAATAGATTGAGAAAGAGTAAGAATGTTTTAAGGACATCATAATCTCTCTCATCTACTTTAAAAAACAATATTCTTGTAGTAGCTTCTGCACCAAATACATTAGATAGAACTATAATATGATTAAGTATTAGTCTTTCTTTTAAGTCTTTGGTTATTTTATATTTTCTTATTAATCTTTTGATATACTTGATTCTTTTTATATCATCATGAAACTCACTAATAATACAGTTTGGACTGTTATAGTTTTTCATAGCATATATCAAAAAATTATCATCATTTAAATTATCAAACATTAGCCTCTAGGTTTCGGTTGTTCTTCTGATTTACCAGTAATATATTCATCAGGATTATAATGTCTTACTGTTTCTGCTTTTCTCATTCTTTCACGGTAATATTGTGCGGCTTCATCACTATGTGGTTTAACACCAGGAAATTTATCAAGATATTGTCTAGGAGTATGTGCAAGGAATCCTGATAATTGTTCATCTACAGTTTTTGCTACTTTTTCTAATTCATTAGCAGCATAATCCATACCTTTTTCTCTGGCTACTTTAGCACGGTTCAGTATACTTTTTTTTTATCCTCTTCTTTCACTACTTTTAATGGAGATTCTCCAGTCATCTTTTTTAAGAAATGTGCTACACGAGCAAGATTAGGATTTTCTTTTTTGCTTTTACCTTTCTTTTTTAGAATTTTTTCCCAAGCAGCATCTCTTTCTTCAGTATCTTCTTTTAATTCATCTTTTTTTTTCTTCATAATGGCAGCAACAATAGCCATACCAATTTCTGGACCACCTGGATATGGTTTTGGTCCAGTCTCTGGCCCTGCCATATCTACTGATTCGGATGATTCATCCAATTTTTCTTCACGGTTATCTTCTACATCTTCATCATTAATTTCATCTTCTACATTATCAACTAAATCATCTAATTCTTCATCAGTAACGATTTCACAAAAGATGTCATACATACCTTTATCATTCATTTTATATTCAAAGTAGAGATTTTGTGATCCATCTACACGAGTGACCACATCACCATTATTTCTCATACCGGCAAGTTCGCCAAATTGTTTAATATCAAATACTTCTACACCACGATCACCTTCTAAGAATGTAGTCTTAGGGAGGAAGATATGATAGTAAGCCAAAACTTTTCTGACTTTCTCAAGGGCTATGTAAGGCGTAATGAAACACTGCCCGAGAGCACCTGTGAGTAGAGTATTGATATTATCTCTGACCGCTGGATCATGAACATCAATAACGCCTCGTTCTACATATGGCGCAATATCTACTTCTTCCCTAAGATTCCTTGTCATTTATATAATCCTTATTAGATGCCTGTGAATAGTACGTTATCTCTTGGATCATCACCTCTAATTGATCCCATAGCTACAATTGTTTCAGTTTGAATACGACCAGCACGACCACCAAGAATGGCTGTAAATGTGCCGTTTGAGATTGCTGTTTTATTTGTAACAATTGTAAGAGCAGAAGCATTAGAATAACCAGAACCGCCATCAACAATTGTTAGTGTTCCAAAAGTATTCAATTGAGCATTAGATGAATAAGATTGTAACGCATTTTGAGCATTAGCTGTGGTATAAGAGATATTAGCACCAGTACCTTGACCATGAGCCGAAATATCTGTAATGATGAGATAACCAGCAGAGTTGATACCGGTACCACCAGAAACAGAAATTGATTTGATTGGACCTGTACCATATTTGATGGATACCCAGCCTGCATGTGTTGGATGTTGTGCTGTGGTATTTGATCTTTCTTCTTCTGTTACTGAAACACCCATCATTAGACCGTAGTAAGCATTAGTATTTGCTACAGTACCATTGATTGTAGAGTTAGAATAAGCGTTAGATGTATTCGCAAAAACAGGCTTCTGGTTACCTGTAGCATTATCAAGATTTCCCCAAAGTGACATAAATTTTACTCCTGTTTTTGTTGTTATTTATCTATCTTGTTTTATTGTTTTTAGTACAGGTTCTATAATTTCATCAGCATTAGAGCCGGTCATAGTTTTGCCTGGATTTTTTTCTTGTTTTTCTTCTTCTTGGGCTAATTGTAAACCTCTATTATATCTACCAGCCATAGATAGATGAGTTTTTGTTCTCCTATATCTACGGCTGGTTTCATCAATTCTTTTTTTACCAATTTCTTTAATCATTTCAACAAGTTTAGCAGTTCTCATTTTAGCCCTTTAAGAATC
>OGVP01000042.1_pt1 | contig 16364 bp, 20 predicted proteins | sample 1575791 | NCBI WGS metagenome assembly OGVP01 (sample SAMN07581537, study PRJEB24739) | freshwater metagenome
GTTTCCCAGTCACGATAGGGGAACCGCCAGAAAGTACCTTCGTTATTTCAACCATTGATCAACAACAGCACGAGCCACGGCTTCTGTCATTTTAGGCGGGACACTCATCCCAATCATGTACTTGCCTATTTTGTCAGTCTTGGCTTTGTAATCATCAGGGAATGAGCCAAGGCGTTTCCATTCACGAAAGGTAAATTTGCGACATTCTGTCCAATGATTAAATTGGTCATGTGTAGCACCAAGTGTCCGTCTAATTCCGTCCCGATTCCATCTAATATGATTCCAGTATTTCTCCTTACCTTTTTTTAATCGACGGATTGTGTCAGCATAATCGTCTCCTTCTCTTGTCAAGTGCCACAAATTCAAATCAACACTACTTGGTTTTGTGTCGGCTTTTTCAGCATCCGTCAAAACCTGAATATCGCTAGTGGCTTCGCCTGCACTAACCCATCTATGCTTAGGGTTCAGGACTAACTTAGGTTTATCAATATCGTCCCGCAAAGCACAAAAAAACACCCGTTCTCGTTTCTGAGGAACGCCACAATCAGCAGCATTGACAAGGAATAATTGAGGACGATAACCGATCGCTTTGAATCGCTCCATCACTAGCTTGGCATAGCCTTTAGCATTACCTAAAATCATTCCTTTAACATTTTCAGCAATCGCAACTTTAGGCTTCAAATGTTCCACTAAGTCCAAATAGTCAAAGAATAAATCAGATAAAACCTGAGTTGCTTGTCCTTCCCTGAATTTCTTTTTTTTGCCCCATGCCTTTTCTCTCTTACCGGAAGTAGTGAAAGTTGAGCAAGGCGGTGATCCGTCCAAAATGTCTAAATGATAAAGCTCATCTGGTAATTCTTTGGTTAGCAAATCCCGGATAGGACAAAGGAAATAATATTTAGGATTATGATTCAGCTTATAGTGGTAAGCCATCTCTGGATCAATATCATTTGCTCCAATAACCTCGCATCCAGCCCGTTTATAACCCATTGTAGAGCCTCCACCACAAGCAAATGTAGAGAATACTTTAACGCCATTTTTAGGGACGTTCTTAAGGTCAGAAAGCAGCCATGCGTGAGGATTAAGCATTTTGTTTTGGATTAAATTCAAAACCACACCTTGGACATTTACATTCTAGATCCCATTTTTCTGGATCTATTTCTTCTGTATCTCCATCATTTCCTATTTCCTTGTCTAAATCCTCCTCGATCGTCTTGAAAATATCCTCAAGTTCATTCTCAAAAAACAGATCACCAATATCAATTTCCTCATTAACCGCCGCCAATACTTCTGGATCCCAGTCCAAATCTACCTGAGCAATTCGGTTTGCTGCGATTGCCAACTTTTTGGCTTTTGGATCACTGGCAGACGGAATATCAACCCGCCGCACAATAATCGGACGAGTCCCGTCCGCGTCAACAACGATCGGCTCTACCTCCTCACCAAAGCGATCGTAGGCAGTCTCTAACCGTGCTGAACCGTCGAATATTTCACCATCAGCAGCACTCGTCATGGCACCAATAAAGCCATTATCAGCCATGCTTTTATCGAGCATTCCTAAACCGCGTTGAGTGTGGCGGTTAGCATTGCGCTGTTGAGGCCGGAAGTCTGAAATTTTAGGCATTAAGGATCGTCCATTGCAGGTGGATCAATATTAGCAAAGCTCACAGAAACGATCGAGTAATCGTCTATCTGAGCAGCATTGATATTAGCAAAAGCCATACCCAGAAGATTCATATCCTCGATCGCTTCTGGATCAGCATTAGCAAAGCGGATTCGTTTTAGTCCGCTGTTGCCAATCAATATGGCTCGTATAGCATGGGTTCGTATCATTGGAATATTATCCACTGGTTTGCAGTGGAATCGTAGGTAAACACGGCGCTTCCCTCGATCGTTGCGGGTGAGGTAATCGAATCACTAAGTTTATCCCTAAACGCCGTACCGCTTGCAGTGGCAGTCCAGGTGTATTTGTTGTCGTCAGGAATCGTGGTGAAACTAAACCCGTCCGTAGCAGTAGATAGAGTGAGCGATCGTCCAGAATTGCGGACTCGATAAACCCCATTATTTTCTAAAGAGCCAGCGGATGATGGAAGGCTCAAAACACCGCTATTACCAGAAAGAAACACCCATGCGGAACCGTTGAAATAAGCAGTGGCGGTGCTACCCAAGACGAATAGGGACAAACCAGCGGACGGACTAATAAAGCTCCAACCACCATTAAACCAATAAGCAACCTTATTCTCCTGTCCGGCCCATGCTCCAGTGGCGGTGGCGGAAACGATATAAGCGTCCCCCGCAGCGGGAGAGCCGGGAGGCGTAGTCTGTTGCGCCAAAACACCATTAATCAGAGCGTCCAGGGTGTAGGAATTAGCGTTTACCGTTAACTCCTTGTCCTCCTGGGATTCCGTCAAAATTGCCAAGCCTAATTTTGGAGTGGCCATAAATTAATCCAAATCGTGGTAGTCCGGGAGACGATCGATAATTTCAATCGCACAAACAATACCGTAAATCATAGCTAATAAAACAATTAGAGAAATCATGGCAAAAACCAAAATGGATCCTTTTTTGTAATTTGGCAGATAGTCAAAAAGCGATCGAGTTGAGGTTTGCAAACACCAGCCTCCCAGCGGCGGTAGGTTTCACCGGAGACCCCTAGCTCGATCGCCATGCGTTGTTGAGAGTAGAAACCAGCCTCAGTTCTGGCTCGTTTAAGCCGTTCTGAGAACACACTTCTGTGCTGAGAACGATTGTTTTTCATGGCAAATTGGAAAAACTACACGGGGGAGAAACATGAGCCAGGCAGAACAAGAGCTAGAACTCGTTGAACAGGCGATTACTAAAATCCTGTCTGGCCAGGTTTCGGAATACGAAATTAAGGGTAGGCAAGCGACTTATTTGGATCTAAGGCAACTACGGGAACTTAGAGATGAATTGAGACTGCGAATTAAACGTGAGCAGGATATTCAAAATGGACGATCGAGAAATACTCTTATTCAGTGGAGAAACCCAGAATGAGTTTTTTCAAGTATATCTCTCAGTTAGATCGATCGCTTCCCAGTTTTGGGTTTATTGGCAAAAAACGATCGCTACCAACCCCCCGGACTCGGAGTTATGCCGGTGCAAGATCCAGCCGATTGGACATGGATTGGATGGCGGGGAGTACCAGTGCTGACGCTGAACTATCGACGGCACTGCGAAAGCTCAGAAACCGCAGCCGTGAACAGCTACGCAATAACGATTATGCACGGGGCGCAATAGCAACGATCGTTAATAATGTTGTGGGCGGTGGCATTAAATTCCAAGCGCAGGTTGGCAGTGGCAAAGGCTATAGCGATCGGCGAAACGAGCTAATTGAGGCGCTATTTGATAAGTGGAGCAAAAAGGCAAATTGTGACATTGCCAACCGCCTTAGTTTCTGCCAATTCCAACGGTTGGCACTGCGATCGATGATTGAGTCCGGTGAGGTGTTTATCCGCAAACACTACCGAGGCGGATTGCTACCCTTTAGCCTGGAACTAATCGAGAGCGATCGGATTGAGGATCAGTATGGTTATTCTCCTTCCGTGTCAGGCAATATCGTCAAGATGGGGATTGAGTTCGACTCCTACGGCAAAGTAATCGCCTACTATCTGCGATCGTTTCACCCTGGAGATACGTTATTTCACCCCAAAGCGATCGGATCTAAGTCGCCCTACGGACTGGAGCGGGTACCAGCGGATCAAATCATTCATTTGTTTATTCCCGAACGGCCCGGGCAGAGTCGGGGTGTCCCCTGGTTGAGCAGTTCCCTGCAACGGCTAAAAAACCTTGGCGGCTATGAAGAAGCGGAACTGGTAGCAGCCAGAGCCAGTGCAGCGGTTATGAGGTTCCGAATTACAAAAGATCCGGATCTCACTGAATTGGACGATCGTGGACAGCCGGTAGACACCCTGGAGCCAGGGACGATCAAGGAGCTTGCCCCCGGTGAGGAGTTTGTTGGTTTCGATCCCACCCGTCCCAACGATGCCTTTGAACCATTTATCCGCATGATGCTGCGGGGTGTGGCCGCCAACTTGGGTATTGATTTTGAGAGTGTCAGCCGGGACTTCTCCCAGTCGAATTACTCAAGCTCCCGGTTGGCCTTAATTCAGGTAAGGGACAGCTATAAATCACTCCAGGACTTCTTTATTGAGGACTTCCTACAACCCATTTTTGAGGATTGGCTAAATATTGCCGTTCTGAACGGCTCCCTCAGCTTTCCAGACTACGAACGCAACCCCGATCGCTATACCAAAGTGCGGTGGAGACCTCGTGGATGGAGTTGGGTGGATCCGTGGAAGGAAACGCAAGCCTCGATCGAGGCAATTAATGCAGGACTTTCTACCCTCACTCAAGAACTGGCCAAACAAGGACTAGACATTGAGGAGGTGCTAACGGAACGAGCCACTGAACTGGAATTAGCCAGAAGTTTGGGATTAGTCCTAACTGATTCAGAACAGGCCCCAGCAGGCGACGCTCAATTCTCAGAGTGGATGACTGTAGTGAATGATCCTTTTGAAGATGAGGAGGACGAATTGGATGACTAATCTGCCAAATCTGCCAACGGGTTTGCTTAGGCGATATATGCCAATGGAGCAAAAAGACTTGGCCATTGTGGAAGAACCACGGACGGTTTTGCTTTCAATCAGCAGCGCCATGCCAATTGAGCAATGGTATGCCACTGAAATTCTGGAACACAGGGACGGTTCAGTTGATCTATCCCGCGCCAAGGCAGGTGGCCAAGTCCTTTTCAACCACAATGCTGATGATTACGTTGGCGTGATTGATGATTGCTGGCTAGATCCTGTTGCACAGCGCTGTTACGCAAGCGTTCGATTTGACACTCACCCACGGGCAGAACAAATTTTTGCCAGTGTCCAGTCTGGCATTTTGCGGAATGTTTCGATCGGTTACCGGGTGAAAGAGTGGCAAGTCGAGGAGACTGCAAACAAATCTCAAAATCCGATCGTCCGGGCAACGTCTTGGGAGTTGCTAGAGGTTTCCTTTGTTTCCGTCCCCGCTGATCCCAGCGTAGGGATCGATCGGAGTCTTTCAATGGAAGATCCAACTGAACCCGAAGGGGAAACCGAGGAAGCACCGCAGGAGGCTGGGGCGGAACCAGCCATTTTAGAAAAATCTACTATTACGGAGCATAAACCCGTGGATCACGAAATCCCAACTGAATTACTGGAGGCCGAGCGCTCTCGCACTGCTGCGTTAATTGCGTTAGGTGACAAACACAACCTCAAAAAAGACTTAGTTCAACAGTGGATCGCCACCGGAGTGGATCTGCAAAGCGCACGATCGCAGGTACTGGATCTCATTCAATCTCAGGCGGCACAAAAAGACGAGGTTAAGCCTCTGAACCCGCTAGGTTTAAATCAGCGTGAGAAAGAGTCTTATTCGATCGCTCGTGCATTGCACAATCGCCTCCAACTCCTGGAAGGCAAAAACCCGGCTCAAGGCTTAGAACTGGAAGTCCACAAAGCGATCGAGGATAAACTAGGCCGTCCAACTGAAGGTATCTATGTTCCCGTCCGGGATCTCAACTGGGGACTCAATACCCGTGGCTATTACAGCCAGCGTGATTCCCTCCAAACCGGCCAGGCTACCCTTGGCGGAAACATAGTAGATACGGAACTTCGGAGCAGTGAATTTATTGAGGCACTGCGAAACCGCGCCATGATTTCCCGTCTGGGAGCCAGAATGCTGTCTGGACTGCAAGGCAACATTGATATTCCCCGCCAAAGTGGGACTGCTACCACCTACTGGATTGCAGAAGGCGGCACAATTACTGAGTCGAATTTAACGATCGATTTAGTGTCTTTGCGCCCCAAAGATCTAACCTGTCTCACCTCTGTTACGCGACGGATGCTGATGCAAGGAAGCTTGGACGTTGAGGCGCTGATCCGGTTCGATATGCTTCAGCAAATGGCACTCGGTATTGACTTGGCGGCAATTGCAGGCACCGGAATCAATAACCAACCCTTGGGAATCCTGAACACCCCCGGAGTCGGATCAGTAGTTATTGGTGCAAGCGGCGGTGCCCCAACCTGGAACCACCTCGTGCAATTGGAGACCGAAATTGCAGTAGACAATGCCGACGATGGAACTTGCTACTACCTCACCAATGCTCGGACTCGTGGAAAACTGAAAACCACACCCAAAGTCACTGGACAGGACGTTTTCCTGTGGACTGATTCTCCAGTAGAGAAAGGCATGGGAATGGTAAACGGTTACGGCGCTGCGGTATCCAACCAAGTGCCTTCCAACGGTACAAAAGGCTCCGGCACAAACCTCAGTTCCATTATTTTTGGCGACTTCAGCCAACTTCTGATTGGCGAGTGGGGTGTTCTTGAAATCATGCCGAATCCCTACGGACAAGGCTACCCTAGTGGCTCTGTTCAAATCCGCAGCATGGTAACAGTGGATGTGGTTCCCCGCCGCCCACAATACTTTGCTGTTTGTACCGATGTTGTTACCACCTAATTCCCATGAAATACCGAGTTAGAAAATCATTTGTACTGCACCGTCCCGATCGCCCCCCTGCCCCCGGAGGGACGATCGTGGATCTCACTGCTGCGGAATTTGAACAGTATGCTCACCAGTTGGAGCCTTACGAGGTTATCCCGCTATCTGAGCCACAGCCTGAACCGCTACCTGAACCGGAAACGGAAACGATCGTGCTTGAGCCTCCCGCAGAGGAGCCGGAAACAGAAGTGGAACCGGAAACAACAGCCAAGCGCCGCCGCTCCAAAAAAGATCCAGACTCAAATTGAACTATTCGGGATTTCCTAATAGTTGCCAACCCTGATTTACAAGGAATGTGACCATGACTTTGCCTAACCCTCCCGCCGCTATCAGCAGCTTTCTTGCCCCTGGCATTCGCACTAAGGAAATTGTTGAAGTTATTGATTTAAGCGCCGCAGCTGCGACTAGCTTTTCTCTTACTGAGCAGATCCCTAAAAATTCGATCGTTTTAGCGGTTGCTCTTTCAATTCAGGAAACTATCACGGCAGCCACCGCCGTTAAAATTGGCGTAGGACGCACCTCTGACCCGGACAAATATTTGCTCTCCGCTGGACTAACCGCCGCTGAACTGGCCACCCCAGTAAATAATTGGGCAGCCCCTTTGACTGCTGCGGAAACGATCGGCGTTTTTGCCTGCGACAACCTCGGAGCCGCAGCCGGAACGATCGGAGGTGGGACAGGTGACGTGGTAGTGGTTCGAGTTGTTTATCTTGAAGCGTTGACGCTGTACTAAAATGCCAAACCCGCCAACCGATCATAAGCTCTATGAAGTTGTGGAAGGACGGGTTATTCGCTTGGGTGAACCTGATGGACTGGTAACTTTTACTGCCAAATCCCGGATCTGGTTGACTCCAGCGGAAGCCGCCCTCCACGGTGATTCGATCGTCCTGATTTACCCGCCTGAACCGGAACCCTCAGACAATGCTTGAAGAACCGCCCGTTTTCCTGAATGGGATTTTTGATGAACTCGCCACCCTCGATCGCTATGCAGTCCGGGGAATATTTGACGAGGAATTTCAACCCATTCTGGAAGCGGAAGGCAGAGCAATCACTTTTACCGTATCGCGGGAAACCTCCCGCCTCTCCCGGCACGGCACCCGCATTGAACTAGGCGATCGACAGTTTGAGGTAATCGGCATTCAGCCGATCGACGACGGACAGTACGCGGATCTAATTCTTCTGGAGCTAGATCCGCTCCCCGTTCTGAGTTTTGCCAATATTGACCCAGAAGCGATCAAAACGGAAATCACACCCTTAACAATTAACGGCGATCTCATTTTTATCAACAACGATCTGGTTTTTTTAGGAGGCTAAATGGCCAACTTCACCACCTCAACTCCCACTACCTCGGATCCTTCAGAGATTCACGGGTTGCTGGCAGTTGGCACTGACAATACAGGCAAATTACTAGATCCAGATGCCCTGGTAAGCAATCTGGCATACACCGCCTCGCCTACCCAGGGAACTATAACCTCTGACACGGGGACAGATGCCACGATACCCGCCGCCGATGGCACTAACGCTGGGTTATTTTTGCCTGCGGAAAAAACCAAGCTGGCAGGGATAGCAGCAGGGGCGGAAGTTAACGTCAACGCAGACTGGAACGCTGTTTCCGGTGACGCTCAAATTTTGAACAAACCCACCCTGGGAACCGCCGCCGCAACAAACAGCACAGACTACGCTACAGCAGCACAAGGCACAAAAGCCGATAGCGCTGTACAACCTGCCGCACTTGCTAGCTATCAGCCGTTAGCTACAGTTTTAACAAACACAACCGCTGCTTTTACCACCGCACAAGAAACCAAACTTGCAGGGATAGCAGCAGGGGCGGAAGTCAATGTAAACCCAGACTGGAACGCTGTTTCTGGTGACGCTCAAATTTTGAACAAACCCACCCTGGGAACCGCCGCCGCAACAAACAGCACCGACTACGCTACGGCGGCACAAGGAGCAAAAGCCGATAGCGCTGTTCAACCCGCTGCTCTTGCCAACTATCAGCCGTTGGCTGCGGTTCTGACAAACACAACCGCCGCTTTTACCACCGCACAAGAAACCAAGCTGGCAGGGATAGCAGCAGGAGCGGAAGTCAACGTCAACGCAGACTGGAACGCTTCAAGCGGTGACGCTCAAATTTTGAACAAACCCACCCTGGGAACCGCAGCCGCAACAAACAGCACAGACTACGCTACAGCAGCACAAGGCGCAAAAGCCGATACTGCTGTACAAAGCAATACGACCGGCGTTGGCGGCGCGGATTCTATCACCAATATGATTAGTCTCACTCAGGCAGAATACAACGCGATCGTTAGTAAAAACGCATCAACCCTTTATGTAATTACTTAGTATGCCAATTAACCTAGCAAACAGTCCATTAACTAAATTGTATCTTGGTAATACCGAGATATTAAAAGCATATTTAGGCACTATTCAAGTGTTTTCTAATTCAACCCCATTACTTGATACATACCCCTCAACAGCAGCATTTAGTTTAAGAAAACTTAGAACTGCTTATAATGGGAACGCTGTAAGAGTAAGAAGAAGCTCGGATAATGCAGAGCAAAATATAGCTTTTAATGTAAATGGAGGATTAGATACAACCGCATTAAACACTTTTTGTACTGGAGCTAATGGCTTTGTAACAACTTGGTATGACCAGCAAGGAAGTAATAATGCAACTCAAACAGTGCAAGCCAGGCAACCAAAGATTTATGATTCTGTTACTGGAGTAGTCTTAGAAAATGGTAAGCATGCAGTTTCATTTACAAAAACGAGCAGTCAATTTTTGAATATTAGTACAGGATTTGCTTTACCAATTTTTATATCAAGTGTTGTAAAAGCTAATATTGCAAGTAATGATATAGGAGGCTATTTTGGTCAAGGAACAAATAGGGTAGCGTTTGGTGCGAGCAAGGTTGCCTTCAATCCATTAAATTCTTTTTGGGCTTGGACACCAAATCAATCTTGCACTTACGGATTGTTAAATTCATTAGATACTAATCAGCATTTGCATACTTACTACATTCCAGACGCAACAGAAACAAATTGGAAATGGTATTTTGACGGAGTAGATACAGGATCGGCAGGTTTGACATCTGGAGTTCCTACAACAACATCTAGTTCAGCTTTTATAGGTTACACAGGTATCACCACCGAATATTGGAATGGAACTATTCAAGAAATTATCCTTTACAACACCGACCAATCCTCTAACAGAACGGGGATTGAAACTAACATTAACACTTATTATATTATTTACTAACTATGCAATACCTAATCTTAAACAATCAATCAGAAGAGTACGCTCAAGCAATAAGTAGATTTATTTATGCCATGAGTAGACCTAATTTAGACGGCATTACTCAATATTTCTGGTCTTGGATTACTCACCCTATTACAAATGAAATAGCTTTATGCATTACTGATGATGATTTACCAATTCACCCAGAGGCAAATGCAACCTTACTTGTTGATTTAATCAGAGAACAAATTACAGAGCAAGAGGCTGAAGCCCTTGAAGTCTTGATTAACCAAGGCGGGAGAGTTAAACCGGCAGAGCATATACCTGCCAGTTTGATTGATAACCTAAAAACAGGGGAAGAGTTTAATTTACCAACGGAATTGCCATGACGCAACAAAAACCACTACAAAAAACGATCGTTGATAACCTTGGACTATTGCTTTCCGGGATTAGTACTGCGCTTGGATACCGGACAGACTGGGATCGGGTTGTCTATTGGCAGGATGTGCCCACGGAATATGAAAAAAACTGGCTCACATATCGGGATACTTTCACTGAATTTACCGATGCTAATCGCCAGCATGAGCAGGTGCTAACTGTCGAGATTCAAGGCTGGTTATTTGGTGAGGATCCGGCTAATGCTGGTATTGATGCACTGAATGATTTGATTGAAATTCTTGGCACGGATCAAACCCTTGGCGGGAGTTGCCGTTTCCTGCAAATTAAATCTTGCGAAAAAGACTGCGAAACTGGCGGACGCAAGGTTTGCACGGTGACACTGACGATCGCTTTAACCTTTAGAACTGGACGTTTTTCCGCCACTTGAGAACACACTTCTGTGGAACGATCGCTATTGCTCACCTCTACTATTGAGTGAAAAAGGTATCAAGATAGCAGAGGATAACTATGGCAATTGGAGCGGATCCAACACGGCTTTATAGAGGCCAGGGCATTGTTTATATCGCCGATCGGGATGACGCAGGCAGACCGACGGGATTTATTGATTTAGGTAACTGCCCAGCACTTTCACTCTCCCCTACGATCGAGCGGATTGAACACCAGGAAAGCCGCACGGGGCGGAACTTCAAGGACGCTTACATTGAGCGGATGACCCAGGTTCCCGGCACCATGACACTGGAAAGCACCGCCAAGGAAAACCTGATCCGGTATTTTTATGGCACTTCAACGGCTGTGGCCGGTGCAACAATTACGAACGAAGTTGTGAACGGCTACAAGGGTAAAGAAATGCCCCTGGAGCAAATCAATATCACCACATTCACCAGTTTAACGAGTGCAGACGGTTTGACCACCTACACTAAAGACCCTGGTACGGATCCCAACGTCTACATTTCTTCCTTTGACGCAACCACGGATACTTTCACTGCCAACGCCCACGGGTTAGCCAACAATACCCGCGTTTGGATCTCCGCAGGTACACTGCCCACTGGGTTTACTGCCAGCACTAATTACTACGTTATCAGTACTGCGGCTAATACCTTTCAACTCTCTGCCACTCAAGGCGGCGCAGCGGTTAATGCCACTGGCGCTGGTTCAGGGATTTTGGTGACGGTTCAGTATGATTATAAGGTTGAGTTGGGAACCGGTGTAATTCAGTTTTACCCTGGAGCCGTATTTACCGAGGGTGCGTCACTTCGCGCTAATTACACCGCTGGATCCAGCGAGATTACCTACGCCTTCACTTCCAGGAACCGTGACGTTGTTCTCCTGTTTAACGGACTCAACACGGCGGAAAACGACAACCCAGTTAGGGTTAAAGTCTTCAAAGCCAGACTGGATCCCGTGCAGCAATGGAGCCTGATTAACGAAGAATTTAACCAATTCGAGATTGGGTTTGAGTGTCTGTACGATGACCTTCAGCCGGAGTTCACTGGACGATTCTTTACCGAAGAGCAGTTACAGCAGTCCTAGTATGGATAGTTCTGAAGCCGATCGCTTATGGGAAGCTGCCGCCAAACACAACCGGGAGGCGGCCCGTAAACTCCAAAAGGGTTTACAAGAGCAAGCTCGATCGCGTTTGCGTGGTGGCTCTACCCTGAGCAAAGGCTTCAGATTTTACGAAATCACAGGCGGAGCGATCGTTTCCCTAGGCAGGTTGCAGAGTATTTTTGCCACGCCAGGGGGAACGACGATCGAGGGACAAGGGTATCTGTGGATCCTGACTCCAGAGGGAGCCATTTTAGGGTTTAAGCGAATTGGCAAGGGTAACACCTACACTGACCTTAAACGCAAATACGGAAACGACCTGTTTATTCGTAAAAATGGCAGTGGTGGAGTAGTTCTCTATCGCAAAAATGGACGCCTGTACGCCGTGTACATTCTCAAAAAACAGGTTCACGTTCCTCAGAAAATTGAAATTGAGTCCGAATCCGACAAAGCCTTCAACAATACCCCATTAGGTGAATAAACCATGACTGACTTAGCCGTTTTGATCCCAAATAAAACTTTTAACACCAGCCTTGGAGAAATGGAACTGTGTCCATTCTGGTCCAAAGATTTCAACAAAGCAATGGAAATTATCGAACGCTATACAAATGTGTTCATGGTTGCCAATACCGCTGCTGAAATTGCCGAGCGGCTGTTTGCCAAATCTCAAGGAAATTACGAAGTAATTGCGGACATTCACAAACTGCTAAACTTGGTAATGGTAAAGCCTGTCGAAATTGATAATTTGCGGTTTGATGAAGTTCTGTGCTTGGTAACTGAGGTTATCGACATGAACCTGGATTTTTTCAAACGGATCGGGGAGAGACTGAACAACGCTCAAAACGCAGGGCAGCCAGCCGAGTAAAAAGCGAGGATTGGGGAGTCCGCGTCTCCAGGCTGATTAAATTTGGGCATAGTTGGAGCGAAATTCAATGCTACAGCTTTGCTCAAATTAAGCTGTTTTCAAAAGCAGCGATCGAAATTGAATCAGAGGACAGGCGGAACCATGTGTTAGAGACAGCAATTGCCGCCCAGGGTGACTCAAAAGCCATTCAGAAAGCGGTAAAACAACTGGGAGGATAGCACTTACGATGCAAACGCATCCGATCGACCTTAATTTTGAGCAAATCTTTGAAAATATTGATGACGGCTTTCTAGTCCTCAATAAGAATACGGTGATGTTTGCCAATAGCCAGTACCGTAGACTTTGGGGAATGACAAAGTTTTTTCAGAGAACTGGTGCGGTTTTTAAGCCTTACGACGAAGAAATAGATATTTTAGTAAAAACCCGATCGTTTGGGCATAGAACGCTTCAAATTAACGTTGGTTCAGCAATTCGGTACTATTACCTTTACCTGTTTCCGCTAAATGGCGATTATTTTGTAATTGTTTCTAGGGACATTACTGAGCAATACATTGAGCACAGTAAAAACAAGAAATTTACCCACTTATTCCATACCCTATTCCAAACAACTCCTACGCCTGTCGCGCTGATTGACTGCAATGGAAGAATCGATCGCATGAATCCCTTGTTTTTTAACAGCCTTGACAGCACTACCACGATCGTTAATGGCACTTTTATCTGGGATCTGTTTGGAGACGATCGCCCCAAAATAAAAGAATTAGTAGAAGAATTATTAGCAGGAAAAACGACTGCATTTGAAGAAAAAGATTTTCGTTTTATTTGCGCTAAGTCAGAAAATAATCCTTGGATTTTAGTTTATCGTAAATGCAATTTTGAAAAATTTTGCCCTATTCATGAAGAAAAAATCGAACAAAATGCAGAAATACTAAAAATCACCCAAGTTCTGCATGATTTTGAGGCATTTATCAGAGTTTTGAAATGGATCGGAGACCTACCCTGGAAAGCTCTGATCGCCTTAGCGATTGGACTCGCTGTAATCTTTGGTGGCGCAACAATTGAACTGCCTAGTGATTTTCCTTTTCAGCAAGAAACTGGTGAGTAAATGGCAACAGTCGGGATTAACCTAGCGATCGGTTTGGGAGCAAGCCTCCTCCTATCTTTACTGGAACCAACCCAGAAAATTGAGGGGCCGCGACTCAGTGACCTGTCAGCTCCAAAATCAAGCTATGGTGCTGGGATTCCGATAATTTGGGGAAAAGCCAGGGTAGGCGGCAACCTGATTTGGGCAACCAATATCAGAGAAGTCGTCAAAAAGAAAAAGAAACGCGGCAAAGGATTAGGCCCTAAAGTTCAGGAGACCACCTATTCTTATTTTGCTAATTTTGCGGTGCTGCTGTGCCGTGGGCCGATCGTCCGGGTGAACCGGGTGTGGTTAAACGGGAAACTGGTTTTTGCTCACGGTGGCAGTGCCAACGACTTTTTCAATAGCTACGGGCGGATTTACACCGGGACTACCAGCCAAACGCCAGACCCGATGATTGAATCCACGAATCCGGTAGTGCATAACGACTATGGACTGAGCAGCGATCCTGCTACCCGCGCTCAGGAAATTGCCACGATTCAGCAAACCTACGGAATATCTATAACTAACCAACAGCCTGCCTACAGAAATCGGGCTTACATTGTTTTTGAAAATTTGCCATTGGCAGACTACAACAACGCCATACCCACGGTTTCCGCTGAAATTATTGCCAACGAATCCATTAGTTTGCAGGCAGTGATTGAGGAGCTATGTGCAGAAGCGGGAATGGAGGCGGGAGAGTATGATGCCAGTGCCTTGGCAGATGTGCCAGTCAACGGCTTTATTATCAAAAATATCCAGAGCATTAATGCCGCTCTGGAGCAATTGCAGCAAGCCTACTTTTTTGATGTGATTCGCTCCCAGGGAGTGCTGAAATTTGTAAAGCAGTCTCGGAGCCGATCGCTAATTGCCCCCGATAGTTCGTTGCAGGCTTCTCACCTGTATGGCCAAGAGCGCCCCGACGATTTTGAGAAAGAAGTTGTCACGATCGAGCAGCTACCCAGTGAGGTGGACGTTACCTTCCTGGATCCGGCTGAGGACTATGCAGAGAACACCGCCAGCTACCGCCGCCAACGCGCTATACCGGACAACAAAAAGGATGTTTCGGTGCAGCTGGTGTTGACGATCGATCAGGCGAAACAAATGGCGGAGCGGCTGCTGTTCCAAGACTGGATTGAGCAACGGATCAAATATAAGCTTACCTACCCACCCGCCTTACTCCATGCCGAAGCCGGGGATCTCCTGCAAATAACGATCGCTGGCCAATCCGAAACCCTAGAAATCAGACGATCGCAAATTGGGGCCAACCTACTCTGTGAATACGAATGTACGGTTTCTGACAAGTCTTACCTGAGCTATGTGCGGGTGTTACCTGTGGAGCCAGTAGAGTCGGAGATCACCGTGGAGGGCGACACCATTCTGGAGGTGTTGGACATTAACCTAGTCTCCGACGGCGACAGCGAAGGGCTGTACTATACCGGGACGGGTGAGGGAACGTGGCGGTTTGGGTTTATCTATGCGAGTTTTGATAATGCAACCTACGATTTTGTAGCCACGATCGACACTAAGGGAGTCATTGGCAGCGTCTATGGCTCCGGCATTGTGGTAGGCGATCCGCTAAGGGATGCTTTACCCTATGTTCTCGACACCATTTCACAGCCGATCGTAGAACTCCGATCGGGGGATACATTGACTTCCGTTACCGATGCTCAATTAGATCTCGGACTAAATAAGGCCCTAGTCGGTGCAGAGATCATTCAATTTGGATCCGCAATTTACATAGGCGAGAACCGCTGGCAGATTTACCGGCTGAGGAGAGGGATCCGGGGAACCGCACAGCACACCACCGGCCACTCTCCAAACGAGAAATTTATCCTATTTACCGGGGACGATGCGTTCGTGCAAGTATTGGAAGGCGTGGCGGCAGACATTGGGCGCACCTATTATTTCAAAGGCTTGAACAGCTTTCAGACTCCCGACCAAGTGGATCCGATCGTTATTCCGGTGCAGGGCAACCCATACCGGCCCTACGCCCCCAGCGGGGTAACGATCGCTAGGAATTTGAGCTACGATTTAATTATTTCCTGGCAGCGCCACACGAGGCGAAACGGACGCTGGCAGGATGGCGGCGACGTGGCCATTCCGGCTACCGAGACCCAATGCCGCATAGAAATCTACAATGGCGCAACCCTGGTTCAGAGCGATACCGTAAATGGCAACAGCTATACCTACACCGCCGCTGATCAAATTGCCGATTTTGGCAGCCTGCAAAATAGCCTCACCATCACCCTGTACCAGCTAAATACGGAAGTCAGCACAGGGTTCAAAGGACACCCATTCTCCGGGACGATCGCTGTAAGCCGCGTCCTGGTTTGATTTGAGCCTGTCTAAAATATTTTCCCTGACCCCTTGACAATGCCACTCTTATTCGTTATATTAAGTACATACCAAAAAGAAACGGAACGGCTATGACCTGTAAGTTAATGACCGCATACACAAAACTTAATCAATCGGTTCCCACCACTTGGGTTCAGTTTTGCGCCGGAGAGTACAAGGCAATTACCAAATTTTGCCAAATTAAACAATGATGGCGACCATAGCTTATCTTATGAAGATAGGCTAAAAATAGCTATACAAGCTGATGGTAGTAATTCCTATTGGAAGAATAAAGAAGGAGATAAATTAAA
>OGVP01000045.1_pt1 | contig 16276 bp, 3 predicted proteins | sample 1575791 | NCBI WGS metagenome assembly OGVP01 (sample SAMN07581537, study PRJEB24739) | freshwater metagenome
GTTTCCCAGTCACGATATTGCCGAACGAATATCTAATTCAGAAATTAAATATGGTCCATTATTATTTAATGGTTTAAAAAGAGTAGCATTAACCTTTTCAATTTTTTTACTAATCCAAAATCCATTTTTATTATCATGAAACAAAGGAACAACGGGTTTTAATTCTTCTCCATCTAAATCTTCACCAAAAAAATATTCAAAATTATCTATATATGTGAGATAGTGTTGTTTTTCTCCAAAAATTAAAGCTTTTGTTTTTTCGTTTCTTAATTCTTCGCCATAACTTAAATCTGTAGCTATTCCATCATAAGCCGCTATAATAGTTCCAAAATCAGCAGGAGGATTACTTAAGCTGATAGTTCTAATAGTAATAATTGCTCCAGGCAGCAAGGTCACATGAAATTCTAATCCTAGGACATCACAAACATCTTGTAGAAGTTGTAGGATGGTTATGCCCGGCCCAGAAACTCTATAATATTCTGGCACACCAACAGACGGAAAAGAATTCCAATCGATAGTAAAATTACAATTAGCTGGATTGGGCGAACATATGGTTGGATTCATTTGCTGTAAAGCTTGTAGTATTTTTAAATAAGGCATGCCTCTTTCTGACGAGCCAGAATCACCAAAAACATTACAATTACCAGCTAAAACTTGCTGTTCATAAAAAGCATAAACATTAAAATAATTAGGAAGCTGTGTGGGGGGGCCAACGTAAGAATCTACGACAATAATAGTGTTTTCTAATAATTGTCGAGGATCACTAACCTTAGCATTAAAGGTTCTTCCTCCTCCACCTTGAGTAGTTGTCCAGTTTGTTAGTATTCCACCAAATTTAAAAGCCGATCCAGCTGAAAAATATACCGGAGAACCAACTTCAGTAGGCGGATTAGCTAGTGGTAGAAATTTATCTGGAGGATCAGCTTCGCAATCTTCTATTAGATCGACATTTAGTGTGCTTTCTGATCCTGCTCCTAGTCCTAATGTAGTATTAAATGATAAAACAGTAGCTCCTAGAAATTTAATAGGTTGATTAATAATATCTGCCATAGCTTTCCTTTATTATTTACATCCTTTAGTTGAACATATATAATTTAAACTTAATGAATAAGATCCGTCCATAGGATTTTTAGTATATTGTCTTTGTGTAAGAATACTATCTTCGGTAATTCCGGGAATTGTGATAGGTGGTAAATATCCTACATTTAAACATCCTGGATTTGCCATATCTAATTGTTCCTTTAAGCTTATAACTTCCGGACGACCAATATCGGAGTGATCAAATCCTCTAATAGTAACAGAAACTGTTTTTGCTGTTTTTGTTCCTAGTTCTTGTATGATCGGACAAGTATTGCTATTTGGTATATTAAAAGTAGCAGTAACTTTTGTAGGATTAGAAATTTGAACGTTGATTTCTTGATACTTTTTCCCACAAGCATTGGTACTACTATATTCCAAACTATAATTAATAGTACCGTTATTATAGTCGTGTGTCAAGTTAAACGATATTGGGTGAGGCGGATCAGAAACAGGATCATCATCTGCTGTCAAAGCATCTAATTCGGCTAATGTGATACCTAGAGCATCTTTAAAAATTTTCTTTAAATCCCTTTTTCCGCTCTCGCCTAATCCAGATCCATAATCACTTTCGTTATAAATTTTATCTAATAAAGTTTTAGCATTATTATACTTACTAGAGCTACTACCACTATATATTATAAAAGCCCCAGAATCGGGTAGGCTAATTGGCCCAGGAGAGTTTATTATGCCTCCTTCTAAATATCCTTGTATAGAACCATTCACGCTGATATTAGTAGTTTTAGCAGTGCCTTTAAAAGATTTATTAATATTTTTAGAGACAGTATGTTTGGCTCCTAAGCTAGACCAGTCAGGATTTCCTAATGTCGTCATTACAGTAGCACTATATATCGCAGAAAAAGATCCATCCGACTCTGAGCTTTCACATGAGATTTGTTCATTAAATATCCTAAATTCATTGTCTCCAATATTTTCTAGTAATCCATCAGAGCTACTACCAGGAACATGAAGATCGCTCAAATCATCTCCGCCACTACAAGAGGCTGAGTATGAGTTTTTTAAGACCCCATTTAATAAGTTAGTAACTTGCTCATAAAGTCTATATTGTACAAAATTTTTAGCTTGTTGGAAAGCGGGTAGTATTTTAGATTGTCCTGTAGTTTCATTATCATAGCTGAAAAAGTGTTTGCCGGTAGCTGATATATTGTATTGTATATTAAAACTACGATTATTAATATTTAAATTAATATTAATGTCATTATTTGTTATCTTATTGAAAGCTTCATTCTCATCAAAAGTAAAACTCCATCCATCTTGAAAAGATTTAATCTTGAACTTGTTGATATCAACAATACCAGCACTTCCGGGTGCATGAGCAGACGGATCTAAAAATATGTCAGTACAGTTTTCAGTATCACTACCAAAGTCTACGCTGTTAAACTCTATTGTTGCTGTATACGACGCATAGTGTACCCAATTATTGGGCGATTCATCAAAACTTAATGATCTGAGTATGCCACCTTTAGCTTTAAGAATAGACTGACCATTACTAGACTTAACAATATGTAAAATACTACCATTTTGTGTTAAAATATTCCGAACTTTATTAATATGATCAGTTATTGCTCCAATACCATAGCTAGGATTATCTGGTATCTCATCACCATTATTTAATGCTCTTAAATCTAATGCAGTAATTTGACCCGAAAGGTTTACAATATATGTATAACCAATAATAGTATCATTACTATAGTTGTATTCCAGACCAATAGAAATATCTGGGGCTGGTAATAGCCTATGTTCGCTATTTATTTGACCATAATAGATTTTAATATTTGGATTATATGTATTCATAATATTATTCACTCTCTTTTGCCGTATATTCTAGCGATATACTGAAGGATCCATCTATAGGATTAGACGTATATTCTTCTCTAGTCCTAATAATATCTTCTCTCTCGGCAAGAAGATCATCAAAACCATCTATATTAAATTTTGGAAGATAAGAGCATAAATCGTTGATTTGACCTATACAACCTTGGTTATCTCGATTTGCTCCATCAATATTGATACTAATAGTGCGTGCTGTCTGCATATTAAGCTTTTGAATAATTGGTCCTTTGGCACGACCCGGTACTACAAATTCTTGAATCATATCTACAGGATCATTGCGCACAATAGAAATATTAAGATAGCCTCTGTCTTTAGCTATTGTTTGTCCCCTGTCGTATGTTGCAGTATATCCTATAGTGCCGTCGTGGTAGTTATGATCTAGAACAAAAGAAGTTGGTGATGGATAACCATCTGTTCCAGGAATTAGAAGCTGGCTTTTTTTTATATTCAAATCCTCTTTTATATCTTCTTTTAGATCATTATTATCTCCGACAAAAGTAAAATAGTGAGATTTAGCATTATCGTACTTTGTTTCTGCTCCGTCTTTGGCTGTAATAAAAGAACCACTAGCCGGTAATTCAAAATCATTAAAATCATAGTATATGAAACCACCTCGTACTAATCCCTGAATATTTCCTTTAATACTGATACTAGCTGTTGATAAATTGTCTGTAGAAACATCTTTAGTGACAGTATGAATAGCCGCATTTGCATTTGGGGGTGCTGTAGATAAACTTCTTTTAAGTAAAGCTTTGTATGTTAATGAGAAAGAGCCGTCAGATTCAGAAGTGTCGCAACTAATAGTCTCGTTATAAACGTCGTAATTTCTAAGGCCTCCAGAACTATTGCCTAGAGTATTGAATTGTTCAATCATGCCGCCAGATACAGATGTATTGTGAATAGCTGTAATGTCTTTAGTGGCCAAACAACTGTCATTATTGTCAGCTTCTATCTGAATAGTTCCATTAATTAAACTCATTACTTGATCACGCAATCTTTGTTGTACAAAAAGCTTGGCTTGTTGATATGCTGGTATTAATTTATTATTAACATAATAGTTTTTTCCAGTAGCTGAGATAGTATAATTAGCTTCAAAAACATTATTATAAAGAAAATCTCCATGATTATGATATAATCTATCGTCAGTATTAAAAGTCCATTTGTCGCTAAACTCTTTGATCTTATTTGTTTGTAGGTTAACTAGATTGTCACAAATATTTTTTGCATTAGCAACTTGATGAAAAATACTATCAGCACAATCTATTGGGGTATTACCAGAACACCCTACAAAGTCTATTTCATTAAACTCTAATTCTACAGTATATGGAGCATAATTTACCCATCTATTATCAGAAGGATTAAAGTTTATGCTTTTAATAGTAGCACCCTTGGCTACTATATATTCTCCTATATGCAAATCTCCACCATTACGGTCAAATATTTGACGTATATCGCCCATATGAGCCAAAACAGGCTCTAAGCCATAATCTGTAGAACCAGCATTTAATTCTTTTCTGAGGGCATTTGCGTATCCACTTAGAGTAATGTTATAAGTATATCCAATAGGACTATCATTGCTATAATAGATTTCTGGACTAATACTAATAGTTGGCGCTGGAGCTAATCTATTAGATTCTGTTCGATAATAAACTATAATATTTGGGTTATAGTCTGACATAATTTAGTTCCTACTTCTTTCCTCTTGCTGCTGATGGCTTAACAGTTCCTTGGGTCGCTGCTGAGACCTCGTTACGTAATTGTTCAAGTCTTGGCTCAACAAGAGAAATCGCTAGTTCTTTCATTCGTTTATCTAATCCTTCAAGAGCTGCTGCTCCGGTAATCTGAACATTGAGATCATAACTACCAACAAGTTCAATTTTATCTGGTATGGTGGGGAACTGGAAACCTATGAGTTTATCAACATAAGAAGCAAAATTAGCATTAAATGTATTAAGTCCTTCTAATGAAGACGGATCAAGTATAAATGTTTGAGCCTCTCCAACAGATGATTCTGCTGGTGTGGCTACTGGACTAGATGTTACCGGTGTTGCACTTAATGGACGAGTAACAGGGGTCGGGGTGCTGGTACTCATTGTTGTCAAATTTCTTGGATCTTGAGGAGTTCTTTCAGACCCAGGTGTATATGCGCTGGCAATATTTGCTATCTGTCCACTAGTACCAGAGAGACGCTGTTCAGCTTGCGCTTTTCGTTTAATTTCTTCTACAGGACTAGTTGGGGTAGTTGATGCATAAGTTTGTGTTTTCTGCTCGTCTTTAAGCTTATTATACTCTGCTTGTTTAGAGTCAAACTCTTCTTGAGTCATCGTGCCTTCCTCTACCATCTTCTTATATCCTGGTAAAGCAGCTCCTAAGGATCTTCTCTTATTAACTGCTAGTTTATCTTGTTTTACTTTGTCTTTAGCTTTTTGTTCTTCATCTTTTTGTGTTTGAAGAAGGTTAAATGTCTGAGAATATTCGCTAGAATCTCTGCCTTTTTTACCTTGAGATCTTAGTTCTTTGAGTCTGCTTAGTAGTTCCTTCTTGGTTTGTTCTGGTCTAGCCATTTGATCTACTGCTGGTTTGACTGATCCGTAAACTTGTTGGGAAGCACTAACTGCTGATGTTGATGTTGCTGGTCTAGCAACAGTATATGTGGCGGTTTGTGTTTGAGCTGATGCGTTGGCTTCTGCAACTTTTTTATCTTTATCTTTGCCGTCTTGAATTTCTTTCTCTTTATCTGATATTTGTTGTTGTACTGCTGCTCTTTCGGGAGATACGACAACAGGTTTGGTTGCTTCTTTTTCTTTTTTCTTCTTTTCCTCTTCTTGTCTAACTTGAGCTAATTCTTGTTTTTCTGCAACTTTTTCTTCTTCTAGTCTAGCTTCTCTATTTTTTATACCAAATTCTATATCTTTTCTTCTATTTTCTTTGGATCTCTTTTTATCTTCTAATTCAGCAATTTTTGCTGGATCTTGGTCCATCCATTTCTTCTTTTTCTCTTTTTCTAGCTCTGTGTCTATGTCTTTTATTTCTTGATCTAATGTAGCTTTTTCTTCTTTCTTGGTTTTTAGTTCGGTTTCTGTCTGCTGTCGTTTTTTGCTGGCTGGAGTATCGGCAGAAACATCTGGTTTTGTAGATGCATCTTCGCGGGATGCTGTTACTGCTTTTGCTAGAATATTTGGAAATTCAGTCTTTAAGAAATCTTGTAATCCTAACATAGCATCTTGAATATGTAGTGCTTGCAATTCATTAAGCTTTGCTAGCTCTTCATTAGCTTTTACTTGTGTCGCAACAGCTTCTCTATAAGCCTTAACATTGGGGTCTTCTTCACTAACGCCGCCCTCTATTCTCTTTAAGAAATCATCAACTGTCATATTGACGCCGCCCTTGTTAATCATACTTTGTCCAGTATAACCCTGGGCTTCGAAGCTTTTCCTCATAAGCATAGCTCGTTGCTTACGATACTCGTCTGTTGTCAAAAATTCTTTGTCTTGTTCTAAGCCAGCAAAAGCATCCTGTCTGTTTCTTCTGCTCTTAAACCATTCTGGCCCTTCTTGATTTGCTGCTTGAAGAGCCAGCGATTGAGTATTCATCTTGAATAGTTCTTCTGGACCAGCAGTAAAGATTTTCTCAAACCTATTTCCCAATCCTTCAATCTGTCTTTGTTGTTCTTCTATCTTAGCTAGAGCGTTTGCTGCTTTGGTTCCATCATTGGCTAATTTTTCTAGTGCTTGACGACCCTCGTTAATAGCAATATTATTTGCTCCAATAGCAGCAGCATTAGCCTGCTGTTTAGCTAATAAATCAGCAGCCACTTGTCCGTCTGTGCCAGTATTGGTATTTAATTCCTTTTGTTGGGCTTCTAGTTGCTTGTTCTGTTCTGTAGTAGCAACTATACCAGCTGCAATTTGTGCAGGATCTGTTGTGCCGCCAGCAACTAGGCCTTTGGTTAAATCTTTAATCTCAAAATCAAAAGGTTCATTAAGCTGCGCTAAAGTAGGACTATTACCAAGAGCCTTAGCCAAATCTAGTTCAGCATTAATTCTAATAGTACCAGCTTTACGCATGTACTCATTAGACTGCATTATAACTTCGTTATATTGATTCTGTAAATCTATACTTTCTTGTAAAGTATCATTATATGTTTTAGATAAATTCTGTAGAGTCTTAAGAGCTTCTTGTGCTGTATTAGATATTTGGTCTATTCCTCCTTTTTCGATCTCCGAAGCTAGAGTTCCTAGTCCTCCCTTAGAGTCTTTTCTATCTTCCTTAAGTTTAGTTTCTATGTCCGCAAGCACTTGATTGGTAGCAGCAGTATCTAATCCGATAGTATCTTTAAGTTCACTTCTAAGATCATCTATGATTTTTTTAGGATCAGCATCCTTTGTTCTTAACATTGCTGGAAGTTTGTCTTGTAAAAACTTGGCAGCTTCTGCTTGTTTCCCTAGTTTTTGAGCTTCTTCACCGCCACCCAACTTAACTACCATTTCTTGACTGGCTGCTTTTACTTCATCGGCCGAGTAAGCAGAGATATTCCCTAAAACCCTTTCGGATCCACTCCTATCTACTTTACGCACTTCCGCTTTTCCTCCCAAGCTATTAATATTAGCTTGAGCACCACTTAACATATCTCCAACTTCATCACTAAATCTTTGTGCATTAGCAGTAACTCTTCTATAAACATCTAAGAGACTTTCTGTTGCTAATGCAACTTCTTTAGTTGCTCTAGCAAGTAATGCTTGTTTAGCTATTAATTCTGCTTGAGCCTTAACTGCTTCTTTGCCTTCTTGCAGAGCTTTGGATCTATTAGAAGAGAGTTCTTTCGCTATTTGATCGTCTGTGGCTCCAGATTCTTTACGCTTTTTCATATAGGCGTCTAGAGCAGCTCTTTCTTGTGCTTGTGCTGTAATATTTTCTTTTTGAGCAGTTGTGAGTTGTTTAGTTCCATTGGCTGCTTCTGCTGCTTTTAGTGCTCCTTGAACATACTGATCAACTATTGGATTAAGTTCTCCGGTGCCATTTTTTAAACTATCGAAAATTTTGCCCAATTCATCCGTAGATTTAGTTTGTAGCTGTTTTTCTGCTAGTTTTGTAGCAGCTTCTTGATTCTGACTTGCTCCACCGATCATAGTTTTTAGAGCTTCTTCTCTTTCTGCTGCCGATGGCTTAGACCTATAATCAGCATATGCTCCAGAAACACCTCCTATTCCTGCTCCTAAAGCGGCACCAATAGCAGTGCCTATTACAGGAATAAAAGAACCCGCCGCTGCTCCTATGGCAGCTCCCGATAAGGCCCCTCCAGCGGCAGAGCCACTCATAGCTGAACCAGTTATAGATGGTTGCTCGCTCATTGCTATGTTAGATATCTTAGAACTAGCTTGTAGTACGTCTCCAAAAGCCTTCTGAGCATTATTAAAATTAACAGAGCTAGCTTCGGCGTCTAATTTCTTAAATGCTTGATCTAAATCTCCGCTGCTTTTAGCTATATTTTCTAAAGCATTAGTTATTATTGCTTGATTTTTAGCACTAAACCATCCTTGAATACCACCTATAATAGCGCCTCCAACACCACCGACTAATGTTCCTATTGGTCCAGCAATAGATCCTAGTTGAGCACCAGCAGCCGCACCTGTTCCTGCCCCACTCAAAGCGCCCAAAGCCCCAGCAGTATTTGGATCGCTTGTCATGGTTTTGGGGAGGTATTGCTTTAGTGTTTCTGTGCCAGCTGCTATACCGGCACCTATACCTGTAAACCCTCCGGCGCCAGCAAATGCCTTACTTAAAGCCCCTCCTTTTCCGCTCACAAAGTCAGCACCAGTTCCAAGAACTTTACCGGCTCGTGTTTTAGAAAACTTTTCTGTTAATCCTGGAGCAAAACCAGCTAAACCGCCAAATCTTTGACCTTCTTTGCTTTTAATAAATTCTTGTTGTTTTATTTGTTGTGGAGAAACATTTGCTTTTATTGTTTCTGCACTTATTCCGGCTGATTCGGCAACTCGTTTAAATGCTTCATCTAATGCTTCTCCTTCACTAATGGTATAAGCAAATACTTTCGAAAGTTCCTCGTTCCCAGATATTAGTTCTTCTAGAGACTTATCTCCAGCTGCTAGTCCCTCAGCTAAAGAAGCTGCTGCTGCTTTGATCTCTTTGGGGTCCATACTTGGAGCAATCTTTTGTAAACTAGTCGCAAACTCAGCTACTGCTGCTTGAGCTTTCTTAGCTTCGTCGCTAGTTGCTCCTTCACTAAGTAATTGCTTAAATTCTCCCGGTTTAACATTTAAACCTTTGAGTTCTCTGCTTTTTCCAATAGCAATATCTTTAGCTTCGTCTTTAGCAAATTTAGAATCTTGCCTTATATTATAGGCCTGCTCTCCAACCTGTTGAGCTAAGCTGTACTTATAACCGCCAACACTCATACCGGCTTTTTCTGCTCTACGAGCAAAATATGCACTATTTTCTTTGGCTATTCCTGCATTAACTTTGGGCATACCTGGGGCTAGTGGCGGTGTTGGATCTAATTGTTCTTTTCTGGCTTTTGCTTCATCAAGAGCTTTCTTAGCATCAGCTTCTCTTGTTGGCATATCAACTTTAGCTTGCTGTTCAGCAGCAGCATATTCTGCTCTAGCAGCTTCAAGTCTAGCACCACCTACTTCTTTTCCGCTTTTACTTACTACTTTGCCTGTTTTTGCAACTTGTTCAACAGCAGCAGCTTGCTCCTCTGGACTAAGCTTATCAAAGTTTTTAATTTTTGTTCTGAGAGCATTAACGATACCTTGATATGCTTCATCTAAATCTTTTTCTGCCTGTTTTGTTTCTTCAGAAGCTTTATCTACAATCTTTTCTTGCTCTTCTACAGCTCTTGAAGCATTATTATAAGCTTGTTTAACTCCATCTATAGCTTCATTTAGTTCTTGAATTCTTTGTTCGCTCTTCTTAATTTGATCATTTAATATTGCTTTTTCTCCACCAGTTGCGGTGGATACTTTGGCTTGTAGACTTTCTTTTCTCTTGTTCTCTTCTTCGAGCTGGGCTTGTTTTTGAGACATAAAGCTAGACGCTGGGAGTCTATCTATATCGTCATTTAATTCTTTTGTTTTATCATCTCCAAGAGGGATAATATCTCCAAATTTTTCTTTTAATTCTTGTACTCTTCTATCTCTATTACCAATAGAACCCTTAACTGCCGCTTGTTTTTCTTGTACTTTTTCTGTCAGTTTTCGACCACCCTCGTACCCAGTAAGATCTACATTACCCACGCTCGTTTTGGCTTTACCGGTTTTAGATACCTGTGTTGTAGCAGCATCTATCTCTTCTTCACTTACAAATGTTCCTTTAGCATCTGCCATTATTTTTAACGATCTGCTAACTCTAGCCCTCAATTCTGCCATGGCAGCATCCAATTCTTTTTTATTTTGTTCTATATCGCTAGAAAAAGCATCTATATCGTCTGTTAGCGTTGCAAACGCTTTTTCCGTTTCGCTAATCTCCTTCTTTAGTGGAGCTATCTCTTTATTTAAAGAGTCGAGTTCGTCCCTAGCTTTATCAAGCTCTGGCCCCTCTAAATCGCCACTATCTATCTTCTTCTTTAGTTCATCCTTTTTACCTTCTTTACTCTTTAATCTATATTTTTGTTCTTGTAATTTTCTACCTTGTTCTCCAATATCAATTTCCCCACCATCCTCAAATCTTCTTACTCCAACACTTCCTCCATTCTTATACAGTCCCAGTGCCTTGGTGGCCTTCTCTCTAATAACATAACCACCCACAGGTAAATTAGTGCTAATACTATCACTAGTGCCACTACCCGGTCCCTTAAATACGCTAATTCCGCCAGTACTAAAACTCATTCCGTTACGATCAGCCTGATTAAGTTTATTTAATTTACCGTATCCTATTTTTTTAGCTAGTTTTGGAGGAACAAATGCTTCTCCATTACTAACTCGTGCAGCAATGGTTCCTCCAGAGGCATACTTCTGCCTAGCAATTCCTGCACCACCAAACAATTCATCAAGAGTAGAATCTAAAGCTGATTGTAAAACATTATCTAATTTACCAGCATTCTCTACTAATGTTGTTAAAAATTCTTCTTTACCACTGTCTTCCATTCTATCAATAAATGATTGTTTTATAGAGTTATCTAATAAAATTTTATTAAATGGTTCGTTGAGAGGCCTAAAATCTCGTGCCTTTTTAATATTACTAGATTTAGCCCACATATTTAGTGCGGACTCTGACTCTGGCGATTTAATTTTTTCTTTATTGTTATTACTAATAATTTGTCTTAAGGTATTAGTTTTATATCTATGGCCATAGACAACATCTGCGCTATTATACCCGCTATTTAAACTATCAAAAGCATCTGCTAGTTGATCATTATCAGAAGAAAATAATTGATTTACTCGTTCTTTATATTTTTGAAAGCTTTCTGCTGATTTGGTTCTTAATCCTTGAAATAATTGATGTGTTAATTCGTGATAAAAAACGCTCCCCTGTGCCCCATTAGAGCTAAAATGCTTAGTTGCTAAACTAACAGTACCACGACCAGTTTGTGCCGCTTGGGCCTGAATCATATCTGCCGCCTTTCGTTGAGCTTCAGATCTTTGTTTTCCTAATTCGGACATATTATTCCGAATAGTATCTATCTCTGCTGCAACTTTACGAAATGCGTCTTGATCATAAGTAAAACTACCATCGTCAAATGTTCTAACCGGAGTTTTAGCTATTTTGTTTAGCTCTTTCTTTTTTTCTTCCAAAAGTTTATTATACCCATATAAATCTTGTTGTTGACCAGCTGAAAATCCAGCCGCCTCCATAGTCAATTCTGTATTCTTCTCCATACCCCTGGCGCCCATACCCGTTCTATCGAATTGGCCAAGAGCAGAAGACATCAGGTCGCCTAATGTGTGGGTAAAATCAACATTCTGAGGTATAGCAACAGCTAGGTTTTCTTTTGGTAATCCTATAAACTTAGCAAATTGAGCTAAATTCTGATATAATTCATTTGTTTGTATTTTTCTATTAAACGACGACAAAAATCTAGTTCTGTCTAGCGCTTTTTTATCAAATTCTTCGGAGACTTTATCGATATCTATAGGTACTCTTTTGTCTAGTGCCCCTCCCCATACTTCGTCCACCTTGGATCTAGCTTCTCTTTCATCAAAGTCCTTAAAATATGCGTTGCTAATTCTTTTGGGGAATTTAAAACTGCCCGTACCAAAAGGTCTAGCATCTGCTTTGCCACCTGCCATAAATTTTTGTATTATTCCACCAGCATTAGCTTTTTGCGATCTGGATCCTGTGACAGTTCTAATAGGCCTTATATCAGCGGCACCACTAGCCAAGTCTAGTCCATATTTATCGGGCTCTTTTCTAGCCAACTCTTGTAATATCCTATACGGCTCCATAGCAGCAGATGCCTTTATTTTATCTCTCTTTTTCCTTAGTTCCTGTAAAACCTCTACTTGAGCAGCATACTCTGGATCATTTTGCAGTCTCTTGTTATCTATTCTTGTGATACCAAGAGCTTTGATTTGCTGATCTATATTAGATGACTCTGTGGCTTGAGACCCCTTAACTTGCTCAATAATATCTGGTAAAATATTAGCTCTATTTTGCAATCTGTTAAGATTATTAGAAATTAAATCATATACTCCTGGAGATAATACCTGTTGTAATTTTGCCATATTACCTGACATAATTAGTTCGCGAACCATCGTACCACTAATTCCGCCTGTCCTCTCTATATTGGAAACAGCATATCCGGCTTCTTTATATTTCGCTGTCTGTTCAGCAGTTTTGTCTGCTACAAATGTTCTACTACCCTTTGCTGGTATAACTACACTGCGACGAATATCATTTTCTCCAGACACATCAAACGCTTGAGGGATTTCAAAGTCGCGAGATTTTGGTAGAACTGTTGCTCCTCTAGCTCCTGCTCCTGCTTTTGCTAGCAATAATCTGAAATCCTGATCAAAAATGGCAGTACGATAACTACTGGGATCTCCAGCTTTGATTCCTTCGTTAGCTCCAACAAGATAAATAAAATCTTCTGGAGGTATACCCATAGCAGCAGCCGCATCCATTATAGATTCATGTCCTGCTGTCATGGGAGAAAAACCACCCCATGCTAATCCTATTTTTTTCTTAATGATTTTTACTAGCTCGTCTCCTTTTTTCGTTCTAAGTTTTCCACTTTGTGTTCTACCTAAAACTACTGATTTTTGACCTAAACTATCTTGTAATAAAGCTTCTCCTACAGCAGTATCAGAAGACACCCCTAGCGTTGTACCGGGAGTTCGTCCCTCAAGACCAATTCCTGTAGCATCTCTTGATAGTCTCTGGGATCGAACCATGTCTTTTTCGGCCCTTGTAGTACTACTTAGAGTATAAGTTTTATCTGTTGCTCCAAAAAAATCATCTATTTTATCTTTAGAAACCGAACTACTAAGAATTAAAATTTCTGTTGCTCTTTGTATATCTTCTGGACTTAATACTGGAAACCTTTCTGTATCTCTAAGAGTAGCCTTATCTGTATTTTGCCCTCTAGCTAAAGTAGTTTTTCCACTACCAGCAGTACCGTATATTGCTCTTAATTTTTCTAAGCTTTTATTTTTACGAGCAGCCACTGCCATAGAAATTAATTTGTCTGCGTATAGTCTTGGTCCACTAGTGCCAGTCTCTTTCATTCCAGCACTAATAATATCTTTATTTTCAGGATTAGCTATAACATCATAATCTATATAGCCAATTTTTCTTAAAGCTTTACCTCCACCAGCAAATTTTTGAGAGTAAAATCTAGAAAACTCTTCTTTTGCCCGTCCTATACTTGTACTGTCCAGTGTTCTCTTAACTTCTGTTGGCCAGTCCGGACCTATGCCGGGAAAATACTGTGCTGCTGGACCTAACCCATTTTCATAATCTATTGCTCTATTCTGTATCGATCCGCCCCTAGCCCCTAAAGCTGCCAGAGTAGACTCTAATACGGCTCCTTCTATATTAGCAAAACCCGCCGCAGCTTTTTCAGTATCAGATAGTTTTCTTATCTCGCTATATTGTAAAGCATTTTTACCTTGAGATTTAGCAGCACGAATATTATCTAAATTATCATCTATTAGTTTTTCTGCTATGCCTAGAGCGTCTGCTTTAGCTTTTCCTCCTCCGCTGGTGCCTGTAATTTTTGATTCTGGAATAGCTAGTCCTAGCTGATTTAATCTTTCGCTTAATAATTTGGCATTGCTTTGCGGGCGGGCCGTTAAGACACTAATTCTGTCCATAAAACTAGGGTCTAAAGATAATATCTCTCTAAGTTTTTCTCCTAACTGTGTAAGCTTTCCTTTAGAGAGAGATTGTTTTACTTTGTCTAAGTCGCTATATCCAGCTATATCTATTGCCCCACTACTATCAAAAATATCCGCTCCACTAACTAGCGTTTCATCAAAATCTAATCTAAGTTGTTCTCCTCCACCAAATATTTCTGTTTGCTGAATACCTGTAGCAAAATCTCTAACTGCATTTTCTATAGACTCTCTCATTTTTGCTACTTTATCAGCAAATTTAGTAGAAAGTCCCCGTATGGTCATGAATATACTCTTTCCTCCAAGAGCAAGGGGTCCGTCGGTGTCGGCATAATCAAAGGGTTGTAATCCAACAATGCCAACTTTGGTAGCTTCATCAACAGCCTTAGCAGCTAATATTCCTTCATTTGTTAATTTAGCTAAAACAGCATCTAGTACAGACTGTGCTTGAGGAATATTTTTACCAGATTTAATATTTCCTGCTCTTAAAATACTATCATATGTTCTATCTGCCCCGCTCTGTTTCATCAACTCTTTTATCCTGGAAATACCTCCAAGTTCTTGAATTTGTTGAAGCATGGCCTCTTGCAGAGATATTCCTTTTTGGTTAGCGATATCCTTTATGGTGCCTCCAGCAACAAAATTGCTAATTACACCACCTCTAGACTTAGGTCTATATAGTTCATCAACTTGCTGTCTTAAGTCTCTGGCTTCTAATAACTGTATAGATCCTAATGAAATTAAATCTTGTTTTTGTGGCAAATCTTCTACAAATTGAGATAAAATAGACTGCGGTTGTTGCTCTAATTTATATCTTAGTAATTTACTATATAATTCTGCGTCACTGGTAGCCTCATTTTTAAATTTAACTTCATATAAATCTTGCTTATCTTCGCTTATTAAGTCAATAGGAGCGTTACTAGAATTAGAATTTTTTGTACCCATTCCTGGATATTTTTCTAATTTTAATTTTTTAATTAGTAAATTTTCTGCTATATTGCCTATTTGAGCGTCATAACTTTTTTGTTTGCGTAGTACAGTATCTTTACTAGATGTATCAGGTAGATTCTTAGCAAAATCTTCTCTAGATAGGTATTTAGATATCGGTTGTCTAATAATGTTTGATGAAGCACTATTAATGAGGTCGTCATCTTCTATATTTAGATTATCTTTTTGATAATTCTGAATAGTAGTTTTACCAAATCCTCTTCTGCCAGTTCCTTTTAACTTTTCTATGGTAATGCCACCATCACTATACTTATTCATTCTTACTAAGTTACCGGCCCCATATTTTCTAACAGCTCTTTTATTTATTACAACTTCACCACCCTCTAGCAGAGCAGGCACCTTATCTCCTCCTCCATACCCAGGAACAAGACCGCCCCTATTAAATCCTAAAACTTTCCCACCACCACTCAGACCAGAAGAACCTCTAGCATTAATTGCATTAGTATTAGCATCAACTCTAGTGGTTAAACTATTAATAGCTGTGGTTAGTGTTTTGATAGCTCCAGTATTTTCGGTGATGGCCTGAGATGCTCTATTTGTAGCTTCTGCTCTTTCTTTCTCTTTAGCCCCACTAATACTTTCCCCAGCATTTTGTCCAACACTTTTAGCCCCGCCTCCTTTGCCTAAGCCACCAAAAAATCCAGTAGCAAACTGAGTAATCGCACTAACTCCTTTGACCGCCGCCATAATAGAAAGAATGGGCAGAATAGGTTTAAAAGCGCCAGCCAAACTAATCATGGCACTAGCCAATCCGGTTACAACCTTAAATAATCCTTGGAAAACCGTACTTTTGCCCACATCTCTAATTAATGCTAGAAACTGTTCTCGTACTTTTGCTAGTTGGTTAGCTAAGCTTTGTTGGGCAACTACCTGAGCTTCGGTCAAACTTCCCTGCCCCTTTTGGGCAACCTTTAATGCTTGTTGAGCAACAGCAAATTGTTGAATTAATGGAATAACTTTACCGATCTGTCGAAACCCGCCCAGCTCTTCAACGATTTGTGAGAATCTCAAATCTCTAGGATCCAATATCGTGACTGGGAAAC
>OGVP01000046.1_pt1 | contig 16196 bp, 7 predicted proteins | sample 1575791 | NCBI WGS metagenome assembly OGVP01 (sample SAMN07581537, study PRJEB24739) | freshwater metagenome
ATGGCGTTGACAACAACAAAATAGTTGATATTATAAGACTGCAGAAAGATAAAACTATCCAACTATATGATGTAAATAAAGTCGTCAATAGTGGATATTATCCGTTTAATTATAGTGGATCATTAAATAATAATGGTAAAAATTATAGCGATTTGGTCACCAATCCATCTTTGGTATGGAACAAGTGTTATTTTAAAGAAATATCAATTATGGACATGAAAAGTTCAAATAAAAATTTATACTGGTGTACAATAAGATTGACCGCACAAGTTATAGTGTAGTTCCTATTATAAAAACCTAGTTTCGGAGAAATACCCATGCCAAATCGTACATTTTATGCTGTTCAGGCCGTAGAAGTAGGTACCGCTTATGAGGGCGATAACGCCAATCCAACATACAACACTGTTTCTGCGGTTCAGAGTGTTGGTGTTAACACTAACTTTAATCTTGAGCCAGTATATCAGCTAGGAAGACTAGAATTATATGATAATTTTGAAGAAATTCCAGAAGTAGAAATTACTCTTAATAGAGTATTGGACGGTAAGGCATCTTTGTATGAACTATGCATGGGTAATGGCGCCTTAACATCACTAAGCAACAAAAAAACAGCCGCAAGATTGTCTATCTATGATGATACGAGAAGTGCCGCGACAGGAACTTTAACAGCCCAATGCAGCATGAATCCCGCCTACCTATCTTCTGTCACATATACTTTCCCCACAGAAGGTAATTTTACAGAAGAAGTTACGCTTGTAAGTAATAATAAATCGTGGACATCCAATGCGGTCAATGCTGCACCAGCTGCTGATCTTGGGGCGGGCTACTACATTCAGCGTCGTAATGCTTTAGCAACAGGCATCTCTACTCTGCCATATGGTGCTAGCGGGGGCATTCCCACAGGTTCCAAGATTAGCAACATCACTGTTAGTATGAATCTGGGAAGAGAGCAGATTCGTGAGCTTGGTCGCAGAACACCATATTATCGCTATATCAATTTCCCTGTAGAAATCACAACAGAAATTACTGTTGTTGCTACTCAGGGCGATCAAGTTGGAGTAAGCGACACCGAAGCCTCCTGCGCAAATCCAAAAGCTCTGGCGAATAAAACCATTGTTCTTAAACTTTGTGATGGTACCATAATTGATCTTGGCACTAAAAATAAGTTAACTAGTGTTAACTATACTGGCGGCGATACTGGCGGCGGTAATGCTGAAATTACATATAGTTATCAAACTTTTAATGATTTTACTTATACTGGACCCAGTGCTCCGGATGTAACTACAGCAGCACCGACTACAACACCAGAACCATAATAGTTAGTTTACATTTAAATTTTCCTGGAGGATTATAATGGATGAAGTATTTACAATTATAGGTAAAATGTATATAGATATTATACAGTCTCAAAAAACTATTGTTGAGCTACAAAAACAAATAGAAATTAAAGACAAAGAAATATCTAGTCTACAACAATCAGTACTAGCACAGTCTCAAGAATAATGTGACTAATAAAGATATAGAATTTCTGGTCCACAGAATAGTTTCTGGGGACCAGTTTTTTTTACACGATGATATTTCTTATGTATTACTTAAGCCTTCTTTAGGAACTAAGCTGCAAGCGGACAATATATATAAAGAGACATACCAAGACAATCTTTTTAACGATTTTTATTTAGAAGAAGACTTAGAACAATTATTAATTCAATTTAATATGGCTTCTCCTTTCTTAAAAACAGATATAGCTAATACGGAAAAATCCTTAAATAAAAATAAAATAGAACTATTTAAAGGATGGATCGACTCTAAAAAGCGCAAAGCTTATAAGAAAGAAATTCAGACTATTAAAAATAGACTAACAAAACTATACAACACCAAACATAGTCTAGACTTTTTGACTCTAGAGTATTACTGCGAAAATATTAAAAATCAATATATTATTTGTGCTTGTTTATATTATTATTCTTCTAAAGAATTGGTGTTTTCGGATTCTACTAATATAGACTATGAATTTTTTAATAGTATTATGCAAACTATTGCCAATAATGTTATAGATATTTCTACTTACAAAGCTATTGCTAGACATGATTATTGGAGAAATTATTATAATACTAATAAGTCTAATGTTTTTGGCTGTGCTGCAATAGACTTATCAGAAGAACAAAGAGCACTATTAAATACTAGTATAATGTATGATAGGATATACGAACATCCCGACTGTCCAGACACAGAAATTATAGAGGACGATGATGCTCTAGATGGATGGATGCTTTATCAACAAGAAGAAAATAAAAGCCAGAAGAATAAAAAAGGTGTAGATAATATGTTGAGTGACAAGACAAGAAACGCCAGCGAAGTGTTTTTGATGGCGCAGGATAAGGATCAGTATGATACTATTATGGGACTCAATTCTGTACAGAATCTTCAAAGAATTAAAGAAAAAACTCAAACGATACTAAACAGTGATAGACCCTTGGAAGAAAGCGAACTGCCGGACGTTCAACAACAATTACGTCAACAATTGATGGAACTTAACAAGAAACGATAGGAAGGATAAATTATGTCTCAATTAGATATGGAAAGATTACGATATTATGTAGAAAAAAGAATTCAAACTACAATGATAGGCGCACTAGCCAGAATGGAAGATAATCTAGGTTTTTTATGGGGACTAGATAAAGACGAAAATACTCCATTAACACAAGAAGAGGAAAAATATGCTGATATTTGGGACTTTACCAGAAATCAGATTTTAAATCAGGGTAATGCCCAGATTCGTTATCTTAAAGATGATTTCGACAAATGGGGACCAGGATGCAAAAAAGTATACAAATATAATTTTGGCAAACCTAGACAACAAGACTAAATATTCTATCAATTTAAAATGAAAGGTAATATCATATGAAGACTCAGGATTTTAAGGTAACAGTAGATGGAGAAGAAAAGACTTTTATGGTTAGAACCCCCACTCTGCACGATCAGAGAGAGGCTCAGAAAGTTTATAATCAGGCTTTTACAGATGCTATTAAGAGCAAGAGCGTTGTCAGAGCTAAAATGGATGATCTACTTGAAGATCAGGGACTATGGAACGCTGAAAAGCAGGCAGAGTATACTGGTTTGCAGCAGGATCTTTTAGATGGAGAAAGACGACTTGCAAAGGGTGGTTTTTCTCTTTCAGAAGCTAAAAAATTGGCTATTAAAATGAGAGATATTAGAAATAAGATACGAGAACTCATTAGTGTTCGTACAAGTCTAGACAATCATAGTGCAGAAGGTCAGGCCGATAATGCACGATTTAATTATTTGGTCTCTGTATGTGTGGTGTATAAAGATAGCGATAAAGCATATTTTGCTAACCTTGAAGACTATATGAATCGCATCGACGATCCTGTAGCTCTGGCTGGTGCGCAAAAGTTGGCCAATATGATTTATGGGCTAGATAATAATTTTGAAAAGAATTTACCAGAAAATAAGTTTTTGAAAAAATATAAGTTTGTTAATGATGATCTAAGATTTATTGATAAACAAGGTAGAACCATTGATAGCGAAGGTCGTTTAGTAGATAAAGATGGTCGTTACATTAATGAAGCCGGAGAGTATGTTGATAAAGACGGTAATAGGGTTGATGCTGATGGAGAATATTTAGTTGAGACTCAGCCGTTCTTAGATGACAATGGGCAACCAGTAGTTCTTGAAGAGGAAAAAAAAGTAGTTGAGACACAAAATGAAGCACCAGTTCCTACAGACACTCAACCGACTACTGCCGAAACACCCAGTTCTACATAGTAACTTATTAGCTATTACTTGTGCTATTATAGCGCCACGCATATTTATGATGTGTGGCGTTATTTTTTAGGAGATAATACCATATGGCTAGAGGATTTAGTTTAACAGCTGAAATCAATCTTAGAGGACCAACGAATATTCGTCCTATAGTGAACAATATTCGTAGACAATTAGGTTCTATAAATGCTAATGTTAATTTAAATATTAATCGTGCTACGCTAGGGTCGATTAATCAGATCAATACTAGACTAGGTAATTTGAATGCCACGTTGGCTGCAACAACCACAGCCACAACTTCGGCGGCTCAGGCTTTTACTAATTTAGCTACTGCTATGAGATCAGTTGGGAGTGTGAATTTACCACAAACTGTTCAAGCTCCTATGGTTAGACTAACCGCTTCGGCTAATAATGCTACTACTGCCGTAGCGCGTACTCGTACAGAATTTGAAGACTTCGGACGACAAGCTGGTTTAGCGGTTAGAAGATTTGCTGCTTTTAGTGCTGTGACGTCTGTAATTTATGGTTTTTCTAATGCATTAAGCGCTGGTATCAAACAATATATCGAATTTGATAGACAAATCACTAGACTAAGTCAGGTTACTAATGAAAGTAAAGCCAGCTTATCTAGTATGACGTCGGAAATTACACGACTCTCTACCACCATGGGTGTAGCTTCAGAAGACTTAGCACAAGTATCAGTCATATTAGCTCAAGCAGGTTTTACAGCATCAGAGACGCGCAAAGCACTGGAAGCCTTGGCCAAAAGCGCATTAGCACCATCGTTTGATGATTTGAATCAAACAGTCGAAGGATCTATTGCGTTGATGAGACAGTTCGGTATTACCGCTAATCAATTAGAAGGCGCTTTAGGTAGTATTAATGCTGTTGCTGCTGGCTTCGCTGTAGAAGCTAGTGACTTAATTGCCGCTATTCAGCGTACTGGTGGTGTGTTTGCTAGTGCCAGTAGAGGAGTGAGTTCCGGTACCGATGCTCTTAATGAGTTCTTAGCTGTATTTACTAGTGTTCGTGCTACTACTCGTGAAAGCGCAGAAACGATTGCTACAGGTTTGCGTACTATTTTTACACGTATTCAAAGATCCGATACTATAGAGGCACTTAAAGAGTATGGAGTGTCTCTTACGGATTTAGAGGGCAAGTTCGTTGGCCCGTATATCGCTGTACAAAGACTGGCCGAGGGTTTAGGTAGACTAGATCCACGAGATTTAAAATTTTCTGAGATAGTAGAAGAACTTGGTGGTTTTCGTCAGATTGGCAAAGTACTACCTCTTATTCAACAATTTGCTACAGCTCAAGATGCTCTTAAAATTGCACAACAAGGCCAAGGGTCGTTAGCTGCTGATGCTGCTAAGGGTCAATTAGCACTAGCGATACAGATACAAAAAGTAAGAGAAGAATTTACGGCATTAGTTCGTAGCGTAGGAGACAGCGATGGATTCAAGACTATGGTGCGTTTGGGTCTAGACCTAGCAAGCGCACTAATTAAAATTGCAGATGCGACTAAGGGGGTGCTGCCTCTGGTTGGTATTATGGCGGCATTTCGTGGCGTTAGTGCTATTACACAATTTGCTGGTGGTTTTGGTGGTGGTTTTAGAGGAACCAGAGATCGACGAGCTAGTCAGGGTGGTCGTATATACGGATTTGCTTCCGGCGGTGTGGTTCCGGGTAGTGGACGAGGAGACAAAATTCCTGCATTACTAGAGCCCGGTGAAGTTGTTATGAGCAACAGGGCTGTTAGTAAGTATGGAAGAGGTAATTTGGTAAAGATGAATAAGTATGCTGGTGGTGGTCTGAATAAGCCACCTCACAATACCGTGTCTGCATGGCTAGAAGACAAAAGATTAGAACTAGCACATATGGGAGACATATTACCTATTAATGAGGCACAATTATCCAAGTATTTATCTAGATCTTCTTCTGCCACCAAATCCAAATCCCAGCCCAGTAGATCTATTAAATTCGATAGACAAATTGATTTTCTTAAACAAACATACGGAGATATTGAATTATCTGAAATCATAAATAAATTACAATTATCACAAGCCCAACCATTTCTGATAAGCTTACCACGACTAACTAATCAGGAACTTAGAAATACCAGTGGGTCTGGAGTGGTTAAAGACAGCTTAACCACATGGATGAAACAAAATCCTTCATCATTATTTGCTGGTAAAAGAAGACAAACAGATCGTATTACATTATCTAAGCTAAAAACTGGAGTTGCTCCCGGCTATTTTGCTAATGAACTAGCAAATTATTTAGACAGATCTATTAGTGCGAATATTATTTATGATCAAGATATTAAAGGTGTCACTAGAGGCATATCTCATTTATTGACAACAGAAACACTCGAAAACTTATCTAAAAGGTCTGATATTATCTGGCGAAATGTAGTACCGTCTCCTGTTGGTGTTTCTCGCCGCACCCAAGAAAGACAAGAAGGCACCGAAAGACTAATGTCTGGCGGTAAGGTTCAAAGATTTATGTCTGGCGGAGGAGTTAAGTCTAAACCAGAACCATTCGGTACTGGAACCACGAAATTTCCTCGTCGTATAAGCAATGCATACGCTAAGCAGATGGAAAAAGAGGAAACATCTCGTCGTTTTGATATGATGATCCAAAGAAGTCCCATCAATGAAAGAATTATGGTCGATGAGGCTATGGAACAGCAGATTGCCCAAGGTATGAGACAACCGTTAGATCGTGAACAATTCGCAGCTTCGTTTAGACGAGCTGTTTTAAGAGATGAAATAGCATCCAACATATCAAACTTTGCTAAATTAGTTGGACTTCCACAAGAAGATCTATCTGTAGTATTACCACGACAATTAGATTTTGGATCCGGTTCTGGTCCTATAGGATCTCGTGGGGGTAGAGATGTTTTGGGTGGGGCTTTTACAACAATTAGTCCTTATGGCAGTCGTGGAGCAGAAGGCTGGGATCTTAGCGAGTTTGGCTATACTAAGCAGGACGAACAAGACCTATTCGGCTTAGAAAAACTGTTAGAAGAAAAGAAAAAAGAACGTGATAAAATACGCAAAACTCCAACACGAACTTTTGATGATGGTAGTTTTAGCTATGATTTGCAAGCAGCTGATAAGGCTAGAGATGAATATAATGCATTAAATCAACAGATATATGATATTAGAACCAAAAGAGATACTGCTATTTCTGCGGCCAACAAAGCTAGAGAAAAAGAGGTTGCGTCATCTGGTAGGGCGACATTAGGTTTTGGTACTAGATTTGGTAAGGCCCAGAACCCTGTATTTTATCACGAATTAACACATCAATTATTCAAAGGTTTAAGAGCAAAATCTGCTGATAGTTTTGATAAATATAAGCAAAGAGTAACAACACTATTTGAAACCGATAACGACGGTTTAGCAGATGCTTTTGATGCTCTTAATGCTGGTTATAGTAGCGCCGACGTTGTTTACGGACGAGCATATAAGCTAGATTTATTAGGGGCTAGACAAAGAGAAGAAGTTAGAACAAATCCATCAGGAGAAGATGTCAAAAATTTGTCATCTCTTATTAAGTCTGGTAGTGCGGCTAAAAAAGCAACAGAATTTCGTCCTATTAATCCAGACTTTAATTCCGCTATGCTCAAGTTTTATAGCCAAGAGCACTTGGATAAGGTTGAAGATAACGGTAAAGAAGAATTCTTAACAACGCTTGTAGAAAAAATGCCGGTATTGGATCAGCGTTTACAGGGCATATTGGACTCCACGATGACAGAATTATTGGGTGGCGCAGGAATAACAAGACAACAGTACGCTACTGGTGGTGTTGTACAAAGATTTGTTGATGGCGGCTGGGTAGAAAGAATGAAAAAACAACCCGCACAAAAGATCAAAGACGAGCTTGAAGTACTGGAGTCTGCTCAAGAGTTATTTGGGTTTCAAAGAAAAGTTATGGTTGGAACATTTAGAGACACAGCCCCTTTCGGTGAAGATGTGGGAGCTAGAGAAGTCAGAGAAAGAATAGCATCGATTAATGAGTTTTTAGCATCTCAACGACCACAGAAAAAAGAATCGGCTAAGAAAAAATTATCATTACCTAAACCACCATCTAATATTTCAGACTATCTGAAATCATTAATAGAGAATGATAAAATACATGATATTACTAGTGAATATGGTCCCTATCTTAAAAATGTATTGAACGAAGCATACAGAGGAAATCTGGGTCCAGGAGTTAAGCAAGAAAAGATAGACAAAGTTGGACCTAAGAGTATAGTAAGCTTTATTCCTGGCGAGAGTAATAAATATATAGACGCTCCTCTTGGCGTTCTAGAGAATGATCTTAAATACATATCCAAAGTTAGAGAACTACAAGGCCAAAAAGACGAAGGGTTAAAAGCTACCAGGTCCTATAGTATTAGTGATATGTTGGACAGTATTAGAGCATTTCAAGCTATGGGTCTGGATGCGGTTATGAATATTGCTCTGGGACACAAAATGAATTTAGAGCAACCACTAGCAGATGTTGCTAAGCTAAGTAAAAGCGATAGAAAAAAACTAGGACCCGCAGTTAATAAGCCATTATCTGGCTTTGTTGGATCGATTGATGCCGCTATGCAACATGTTCTACCAGACAAGCTATATACTGGCTTGGGTAAGAGCAAACAACAACTATTAATAGATTCCTCTGGGGTTGAGATAGACAAACTGACTGATACCAAAAAACTAGTTGGTAAAACGGTTAGTATGCCATCATTTCTTTCTACTTCTGAGGTGCCTATTGTTGCAAGTAGATTTGATAGAACAGGGATAATGACAATAGAAACTAATAAGAAAAACAAAGGATTGAACACGATAGCGGCTAAAGAAGAAACTATTAACAGAGATAAGTCTAAAGTTAGAAAAAGTGAACAAAGATTAATTGCTGAGTATACCGGAGCCAAATACGATGACAAACAAAGAGCTGATGAAGACTATGCTGATGATTATGATACAGAAAATGAGTATATTCTTCCGCGAAATTCTAAATTTAAAGTTAAAAGCATAGAAGCTCGTGATGATAGAGACAAGGATGGCGAATCTTTATTAGATAAATTAGCTATGAATTGGGATGTTAAATTATTGAACAGGGGAGGTGTGGTTCAGGAGTTTGCTGATGGTGGGGATGTTCGTACGATCAAAACTCGCAAACAATTACAGCAATATCTTTACGGGAAAAAGAGCGAACAGCCAGATACGCTAGTGGGTAGTAATGTTCGTATAGCTGGCAGACTACGCAGACAAGCTATGAGAAAAGGTCATCGTATTAGTAATACCGGCTATGGCGCTGGAGATAATCTCATAGATGGTTTTGATCCCATGGGAGACGAGGGAGAGTACATAGGGCTTGATCCGTCGGGAAGCGGCAAGGTTATCGACGATTATCTCTACTACAATCTTGGCGGACCAGTTCAGCGATTTGCTATTGGAGGTAAAACTAAACCACAAAAAGAAATATTTTCGTCATCTCCCACCCCCATGCTCAAAGCTATTCTTGCAAACATAGAAAAAAAACCTATTCAAAAAGAATATTCGTTCAGATCATACCAAGAAGAATTGTCTAGTGTTTTGAACCAAGCATACAAAGGAATTTTAATGGGTGGAACTAAACCCATAAAAGAAAAGACTACAAGAGATAGTATAGTTTCGATGCCTGATCAATACTCTAATGATGGTAGATATATAGATGTTACTGTTGGAGCATTGGAAGATGATTTAAAGTATATTACAGGAGGAGACACTGAAAAAGGATCACTTAAAAAACGTAAAGGTGTAGAAGTTGGGGATATGCTAGATGTCATTCGATCATATCAAGCATTAGGTTTAGACTACACACTAAATGCTGCTTTGGCAACCGGTAGAACAAACGAAACATTAGGTGAATTTCAAGGAACAGATCTTTCAGAAGTATATAAAACAGCTGGGCTGGATAAAGTAAAGTTATCAACTTTTGTCAAACAACTGGATGCAGCAGCACAGTTTAAATTTCCTGAAAAATTATATAGTGGACTTGGAGATAGTAAATTAGATCTTATCCTAAAAGACACAAACACAAAAAATCAAAAAGATCTAGATAATATTATTGGAAAAACTTTTACAATGCCTTCTTTTTTATCCTCATCAGATGCTGAAGAACTGGCTATGTCATTTGCTAGGGTCGGTATGCTGACTATACTGACTAATCCAAAAAGAAAAGGAATTATTCCAGAAAAATCAAAACAAACAACAATAAATAGAGAATCACAAGATGAAAGATCTAAAAAATCAAGAATATTACAAGCTGTGACTGGCCAAAAGGGATTTGCTGGATTCGAAATCGATGAAATGTATGCTGATAATTATGATTCTGAAGGAGAATATATATTTCCTTCAAATAGTAAATTTAGAATTAATTCTATAGACAAACGTACTGCTAAATTATTTGATAAAGACGCTGGATACAAACATCTCGATATGGAGGTACAACAGCTTGCAAAAGGAGGAGTAGCTCAACGCAAAGTTGGATATATTGATTATGACGTTATAGCTAACCCCGCCAATGAATCGGCTATCAAAAGAGGTATGGAAGAAACGGGTGTCACAGGCCCAAGGCTATATACTGATCATTTAACTCAGTTAGCAGTTAAAGCTCGTAAAGATAGTAGCTTACAAAAACTTAGAGCTGTTTATGGTGTGGCTGGTAGTGGAAAAACAACACTAGCCAGAGGACAAGGCACCGATGATGCTAAATTAAGGAAAACAGAAAGATTCCCGATACTATCTCCTCAAGACATACAGAGAGCTACAGAAGTAATCGTGCTTAGTAGTAGCGTATCAAAAGACAAACTAGACAGCATGTTTGATGCAACAGATAGAACATATGCCTTAAGTAGTACTACTAAAGAAGAAAAAGATAGAGTTAGATCTCAAAGAGGTATTAGAGACACTACTGGGGTCGGATTAGAGGGTAGAAAACCAGGATCTACTGCTTCGGTCAGCACAGATACGGCTGTTGGTGAAGCGTTACTTGCTGACAGGCTGGGTGATCGCTCAGTAGTATTGGGTCGTTCTGGTAGCGGCAGGACAAGAAGGAAACAAGGCAATGAATTAGTAGAAGTTATTAAAAAGAAAATAGGATTCACATGGGGCGGATATTCTCCTATGACAGCTGGTCATGAAAGTATCATGGATGCGGCATCGGCTATGGGTATTCCTCCAGAAGATTTTATTTATCTAGTAGGATCTAATGAAGGCATAATACCAGGAAAAGAAGATAGTTATAGAACAGCTATTTTTGATCAAGATACTAGAATGATCTTAGCCCAAGCAGGAGCAGGAGCAAAAGGAGCCACAGTATTACGTAAGCCCAGAGATTTTGAGGTTCCACAAGCTTTTGATATTTCGGAACCAGAACAAAGACGCAGAGTTATTGTTCCGGCCAAAGGAAGCGCCACATTTGTGGCAGATAAAACACTAGAGGAGACAGAAAAGTATAAAAAAGCAGGATATAAAGTTCATCATATTGAGAGAACTGGCGGTATCAGTGGCACAATGGTTCGTAAACTTATCCAAGATGGTAATCTAGGAGAATTACAAAAAGTATTAAGTCCTGGGGTTTATGACTTAATTTCTAATAATATTGGGAGAATTCAGAATCGAGCAAATATAATTCCGTCTCTTATACAAGAGACACAACAGACTCAAGGAGTTAAGCTTGCTGATATTGAGAAACAAATAAAAGCTGTTGGCATTACCAAAATAGTTAAGAGTAAACTGGACGACCCAGAGTACGCGGCAAAAGTAGAGGTTCTTACACAATTAAGAGAAAAAAGAGATCAGATCAAATCATCGGCATCCTTTGAGCCTCATAGACTATTAGCGGCCCTTGCTGCTAAAGAACCAGGAAAATATGGCTTAGATTTTAACATACCATCAACTCCAGATATCAAACCAGTAAGAACTGTTCAACCTAGAACTCAAAAAGCAAATATTGGTGGATTAATACAAAAATTTATGGCCGGTTCACCCGGAGGAGTATCTGAGATTAAAGGAACCGAACAATCTTTACTAGATAATTTGGCCACTAGACTTAAAGCACTAGGAGGAGAATCTGGTCTAAGAGAACTTGGAGTTGGTATTCCGTTAGACCTGCAGAAAAAAGTACGTACAAACCTAATTAAAGAGGGTGTTTTAGATACTGCTCGTGTTACCGGTCTGATTGAAAGAGCAGAAGCCATAAAGAAAAGGAGACAAGACGAAATAGACGGCACAAGACACGTAGCTATGGCTGGATTACAACCATTAGATTATAACTGGGATCCTGAATGGGAACTTGATGATGGACGCAAATATATTGCCACTATCAGAGGATTTAAAAGCTCATATCTACAAGATATCGAGAGATTTAGAGAAAGACAAAAAGCAGCCGCATTAGATTTTGCTAAAGACACCACCGCTACAGAAGCGTTGGGTTTGTTGGGTCAAAAAACAGTGCAAGGACCACCACGAAGTTTGGCTATAGATTTTGATGATACATTAGCATTTGGTACAAAAATGCTAGACTCGTCTGGTAAAGAAGATATTAGCGCATACTATGATGAAGCTAGAGTTCGAGAAGTTTTGTCCAAAGCAACACCCACAAGACTTGCGCAAAGACTAGCAGAGATAGAAAAAGATCAACCAGGTACAGTTAGAGCATATACCCGAGTATTAACTGCGCGAGCAGAATCATTAAAGCATTTGGTGACAGAAACACTTAATCGATTCGGATTACCATATACTGATAGTGATATTACTGGAGTAGGACAAAAGGGAGATAATGATAGGGCGATAGCTCGTAAAAAGGGCGATAACCTCAGAGCAATAGAAAGATTTATTGACGACAGTGAAAAGAACATCTCTGTTGCACAAGAAAAGGGCATACAATCTTATAGATATTCTGAACCTAAAGCTTTTGAAAATGCCTCCGACTATGAACCTTTTGGAGCTGGTAATATTGAGGGGGCTTTATTAGAACAAACTTTGGCTATGAAAATTGGTCGGCCAATAGACTTTGAAGCTCTTGAACAAAATCGTGCCCTAGATTTTCCCAACGGTCTTGGAGCTGCTGCATCATTGTTTGGGCTACCACCCAATATAGAAACAGAAGTTAAGCGTACACTAAATAAGGATAGTTTTACAAAAGCTCGCAGTGAATTTAATCGGTACTTTAAAGAGAATCCCGATAAGTATAATGTGGGCGGTATTGTTGCTAGCTTTGCTAAAGGAGGAAAAGCAGACTACTACAGCTTAGAAAAATCTAGCGGATTATCAAGCGGCGAATTTGATGGTATGGTTCGATACGCTAAAACTAATGATTTTTCATTAAATGAATTTAAAACATACTTATCAAAAAGAACTGCTCAAAAACAAAGTCGAGTGGGTTCTGTAATTGATCCAAGATCTTTACAGAGTTTTCTCATGCATGGTGCTGTAGGTCCTAGACTTGGTACAGGCGATCTTACAGAGGAACAGAAAAAATTAGCAGAAATGCTCAAAGGACCACCAGATCCACAATATGATCCCAGTCGGTTTGCTAGTGGCGGAACAGTACCGGCTCTTGTAAGCAATGGAGAAGCTTATGTTCCTCCAAAATTAGCAAAAAGAATAGGATATGGTAAACTTAATCGCATGAATCAAGCTGATCGCAATGGTATGGGGCGATTTAGTGAGGGAGGTATTAGCGTATTTAAGGGGCCGGGTACTGGTACCAGTGATAGTATTCCAACAAGCTTGCCGGTAGGCAGTTTTATATTACGAGAAAAGGCTACTAAGGCTTTGGGGTTCAATAGAGGCGGTAGCGTGGGTGTTCAAAGATTATTTTTTGGTGGTCGCTCTAGAGGGCCTGCTCCCAGACCAGAGACTATTAGCGCTGATACTATAGGAGCCGCTACTTTAGCTACTAGTGCTCTGAGTCAATTAGCAGAAGTGTTAACAGAGCTAGGTGTAAGTGGATCAGAATCAGCAAGGCTATTAGGTCGTGGATATCAAGCTACCGCAGCAGAAGCGGCGCGTGCAGCACAGAGCGATTTAAATATGGCTCGTGCGGCCGGAGCGGGTGCTGATGTTTTATTTGATTTGGAAAGAGCTGTACAAAGAGCTACAGAAGCACAAGACAGACAGTTAGCCTTAATGCAACAGCTAGGAGACGTGTCTGGAGATGTGATACAGGACGCTATAGATGTTGCCGAAGAACAGATACGTAATTTGAGACAAGATGCTGAAACCTTGTTAAGGTCTAGCCCCTCCGCTGGTGGTACTGCCAGAACTGATGAGGAAGTGGAGGATGAATTAAGAGCAGGAGAAGCTGACAGACGAAGAGCTGCTTATGCAACTGCTGCTGGTACAGTCGGGGTTGCCTTAGGAGCAGCCAATGCTACCGGGGATGATCTAGCCAATGTTTTAAACAATATATCCAGGGATGCTCGCACACTGGAACAAATGAATGCAAGATTATTAGAAAACAGAAAAAAGGAATTAAGCAGTACTGCCGCATTCAAGTCAGCATCTGTCACTCAACAACAAAGAATGCTCAGAGAAGTAGAAAGATTAGCCAACGAAGAAATTAGAGTACGCAGTCGATCCATACAGCAAGCCGCAGAAGCTAGAGGAGAAACAGGACCTAACGACAATCCTGACAGAAATATGACTCGTATGGCTAGTTTTGCTGTCATTACTGTCGGATCTATGATAGCTACTAATCTGAATGTCAAGAGTTCTGCTACTAATGCAGGTATTGCTGCTGGTATACAGTCGGGTAGTAGTACATTAGGCACAGGACTTGGTTTTGCTAATGAAATTGCTGGAGTAGCCGATACAGTACGTAATTTTGGAGGTAGTCTGGGCAGTGTTGGTTCTAAACTATTGAGATTCGGTTCAAATGTTACTTTTGGTATCGCAGCCGTAGCTGCTGTTGTAGACGCATTTAACTCTTATCAAAATGCTGTAGAACAATTTTATATAGATTTAGCTAAACAGAGACTAGATGCTTCGTTATCTGGATTTCAAGAAGAACTAGATAGAGTAACTAATAATGTAAAAAAGCTTCCTTTTGATGATCTAAACTCTAAGATAGAATCTGCTGGAGAACGATATGTACAATTATTAGATAGGCTTGGTTCTCAAACAACAGCCTCATGGTCTAATCTGCTAGACAGACTACGTAACGCTCTTGGTATAACTAATATAGATCCACGAACCTTATCCAAAGAGTCTCGTATTAGAGAGTTGGCTGGCTCCTCGGCTGCTGATAGAGCCGCTGCCAGCCCGGCTGCACTAGCGGTAGAATACGAAGCAATTATTCCACAACTAGCACAAGAACAGGCAGCATTAGGCAAGGCTCAAGCAGAAGCTGCTTTGGGTCTTTTGAGGTCTCGCATACAAAGAGGAGAATCAGCTGAAGATATTATTGATAGTTCTCAATTTGAGTCTATTTCTAATATATTAGCAAACAGTAATCAGTCTTTACGAGAGCAACTACTCAGAATAGAAAATTTAGACGAAGACGATGCCACTATAGCATCGCTTAAAAAAGAGCTGATTGAACAATATGGTAAAGAAAGAATTATACTGGAAGCTAATATAGTGACTAGAGAAAAAGACTCTAAATCTATGTCTGTGCTAACTAATGTATATACTAGATCTTTATCTAGAATGTTTGAGAATATGAGTCAAGCTATTAATAGTACAAATTTTGCTTTACAATCCTTAACAGACAACGCTGATTTAACAGCAAAAGCACTCAGTGGACAAGCACAGGCTGGGGGTATCAATTTAAGAATGCTTGATGTTTTGAAAAATCCTAGGGGCTATAGTTCTATAGAACAGGATGCTGCTAGAACGGGAGCTGCTGGATTTTTTGGCACTAGAGCAGATGTGATGCCCGGTTTAGGTTGCTTACGATTACCTTTGTATGTTGCGGTTACTGCAATGTCTTTTCTATAGTTAGAAGATCCTGATATGAATCCTTCAAAGCTATCAAAGCCATTGAACAATATTAAATCCTCAACAAACTCTCTCATTCTAGACTTGGCTATCGCCTCAGAAGAATCCTCCGAAGCGAAGCCAATACGATACACTAAAATATCTGCATCGATTAAAGCTAATCTCACAGAGCCTCTTCTTCTTCCTCAGCAGTTAATGCATTGCTAGGCGGTACATACTCAATCAACTCTGTAATCTTAAGCTTTTGAATCTGCGGTTGCACTAAAGGTTTACCATTGTACATAACGCGGTATGCTGATACAGTAGCGATTGCTTTAGACTTATTAGCAATACGTGTGTATAGCGGATTACCTTTGTCATCACGTTTAACCTCAGTAGAACCATCAGCATTCTTAACCCACTGACCTAGGTATCGTGACTGGGAAACAGATC
>OGVP01000047.1_pt1 | contig 16096 bp, 28 predicted proteins | sample 1575791 | NCBI WGS metagenome assembly OGVP01 (sample SAMN07581537, study PRJEB24739) | freshwater metagenome
AATAGACCTGAACCAAACCACGATCGAACTGAATCCCACCATCAATGCCGATTTCAATTCCCTAACTTTAGAAATCAATCCCACGATCGAGGTGAGTTTGGAACCAGCGATCGAGTTCAACCCAGAGCTAACCTTGGAACCATCGCTAGACCTCAGCCTAGACCTTCAACCCCAGGTCGATGTGCAAATAGACCTACCGGAATTAACCGCAACTGAATGCGATCTCTGTCCCCCGATCGCTGGTGGGGCCACTATTCACGGCTGGAATTGGGATGAACAGCATACAAATGTGCAATGGAATGGGATAGGAATACAGGGATTGAATGAGGGTTTACAGGTTATATCGGATCAAATCGGCAAAATCTCAGGTGCCCTAACACGATCGGCAAATATCCCCTACGATTCTCGGAACTGCACAGAAGTGACAGCAGGGGGGTGCGGTGCCTTTGAAAGTCGATCCGGCTTGGTATCGATTGAGGTTGATTCAGAATGCCCCGATGATCCAAATCTTAATCCGATCGCGCTAAAAGGCAAACTAACCCCTGTCATCTTTGAATTAATTGCAGATGTCACCAAGCGATACCAGAGCATCCGAAATGAAGTGTGCTGCGGCTCTGTGGCAATCATGCCCAGCGATACTTACCAGGAATTTGCCTTAGAAAGCAGGCTCACTTTGGAATTTATCAGGGATAGCGAATGGGGAAAAATTGGCAAATGCGGAAAATGGAACATCGAAATCCCCAACCCTCGCACAAATTTAAGCTGGTGCGCTGATTTTGAGCAATTCGGATACAAAAAAGGGTATTGGTATGTGCGTCTGGAGTGGGGAAACTCTGGAGTTAAAACGGGTTGTTATTGCCACTCTAAAAAAGAGGCCGAACGGGTGGGGGCGCTCCTCAATGGGCTTACAAAGGATCCTACCCCTCGCATACGGATTTCTAAGGTTAATCGCGTTGATCGAGCATTGGTTACAGATTGCGTCCGGGTTTTACGGGCCGTTGTCACCACGATCGATCCTGCCACTAACACCGTGCTAGATTCTCAATGCTTCAATAGGATGCCCTGTGACGTTCCCTACCAGGGCTGTAATTACCTTGAGGACTGCGATTAAAATACTTTTGTCGCTTTATGGATTGTTTTGTGCAACTGGCACAAGTCCATCCATTTTCACGGATGGACTAAATTCGGACTAAATCACCGGGTAGTTATGTCTTAAAACAACGGATTCTCGTATCCCCAACTGGCACAAGGGAAACGAGGATCCGTTGTTTTCGTTTGACCTCCTGCGTTACATGGCAGAGGGTCATAGCCACCCAGTGGGGGGATCTTCTGAGGGGTAATCTTTGCTCCGTGGGGAGAATGGGCGGTTTACAGAGCTATTCGCCGCCCACTGCGTTAGCTGCCGAAGTGCCTCGTCTGTTCGCTTATCCCGTCTTTTGCATTCCTCTTCTGTTCGTTGAATTTCTAGGGTTAGTTGTTTCAATTTGTATTCGAGCATCTCCACGGAATGCCAGATTTTTGCCCCCAGTGTCAAAAGCGGAATCATCCCTAAAATGATATTAAGGAGCAGGTTGGGATCTATATTCACTCTCAATCCTCCAAAGTTTTCGGTGATCGCCAGTAGCAACAGATTTCAAGACAGCGCCCGGATAGCACAAAACAGCAGTAGGAGGAGGGCCCTCCTCTATCTGGATTTCAGAATGGAAGGCATCAGATCCTTTAATCTCAAATGGCCAGTACGAAACATATTTTCCCGATTGCCCTTCCCAGCAAAAAACACCCCATCGCCGCTGACCATTAGGGCGGGCTTGCCAGTGTTTTAGTATGAAATTCTGCTGATCTGGAAAACGCGCCTGGGCTGCGGCCAGGACTCGATCGAAATCGATCGTTAATGGGTTTGGATAGCCTGGATAACCCACTTGGTAACGGGTTTCGCTAAGTTTAATGATTTGTGTAGTAAGCATGCTAATCTCCGTACGCACTTGGATCCCCTACTTCTCTGATCTGATATTGCAGAAGCCATTCAATATTTCCCGATCCTGATGTTGTACAGCCCCAGTGAATATGAGGGCGGATTCAAGTCATCCCAGCGGGGGATATTATTCCGATTAGTTCCCAACTCTCCGGGGTTAAGCGTTGTCCCTGAATTTAGATTCAGAGTGTACCAGAGCTTAAGGAGGTTGGGGAAAAGGGTTTTAGACTTCCCACTTATTAGGTCGTAAATTAAACCAGCATAGTCTGTTAATCCTCTAGACATAATTAGCCCTCAATCTGCAAAATCAGACGGCTAAAACCGCAGCGGCACATGATTTGCGTCAGCAATGCCCTGCCACTCAGTAATTTGCTCAGCAGTAGGCGAGGCTTCCATATTACTTGTTAGACGATCGCTGGTTTAATGACTTCAACAATATCAGTAAAGACGAAAGGAATCCGTTGGATTTAACTTTCGGGTTTGCACCTAACGCCTCGGAAATGGCGAGGAGTAGTCCCAGGATTAAGCTTTGATTGTCCACACAGAATTTCAGGACTTCAGACATTACACACCTCTAATAATAGAAACAATTTCAGTAGGAATATGGCAAGCCTCAGCGATCGTTGCCCACCCTTCCCTTTGCTGGGTTGTCGGCAGACGGCTAAAACCGCAGCGGCACATGATTTGCGTCAGCAATGCCCTGCCACTCAGTAATTTGCTCAGCAGTAGGCGAGGCCAGATCCTTGAGGATTTCGTACTGCCCTTGGACTCTCTCAGTGTCCCCCTGACTGCTAGCCGCGACTAGGGCGACTCGGTATGGCTCTTTGAACTGGCCTAGCCACACTTCAAAGGTAGATTCAGCAGTGGGCGGGATCATCGCCATGTTAAAGCTTAGCCAGTCTGGATTGGGTAGGGGTGGTTCGGGGTCGGTCCAGATTTGTCTGTATTCTAAGGCTGCCAAGTCTACCTCCCAAGACTGGAATGCTGCAAGAGACGGAGGATCTGACTCTATCATTACCAGGACTAGATACTCAGGTGACAGACCGATTACAGGCTCATCGTCATTCCGGGGATAGGGGGAGACTCCTTGAGTTTGGGTGTTGTATAAAACTTTCATTATTGTAAAACTCCATTGATGGTGATAGTCCAGTTTTTAGCTTTGAGGTTTGTGATTGCCGTGATTGTGTTAGCAGTCAACCCTCCCGTAGCAATATTGTAATGAACCGTTATTTCACGTTGAGCTGCCGTACCTCCTGGTGCAGACTTCCCAGAGGTGTCTATAGATACCAATATATTTTCTACAGATGTAGTGGTAAGAGAGCAAAGAGCCCATGCTAAATAAAAACACTCTGCATTAGGCGTTCCTGCCCAGGTGTCAAACATTCCGGCGGGAAAACTCGTTAATCCTGTGCATAGATACCATGCCCGCGTAAAAGTAGTTCCACTACGCACATCCAGTAACGGAAAACTTGTTAAGCCGCTACAGCCCCACCATGTGGATGAAAAGTTAGTTCCCTTGTTCATATTCAACAACGGAAAACTTGTCAATCCTCTACAGTCCCTCCATGCTAAGTTAAAGTCAGTAATGTCGCTTAAGTTACCATCGAAGCTATTGAGGTTAGTGCAGTTACGAAAAGCATCATCTATTCTTGTCGCGCCATAGTATTTAACTGATCGGACTAACGACCTACTTCCTCCGGAACCAAAATAGATGCCACCAATCGTCCCATCAACCTTTAGGGTATAGGTTCCCGCCGTAGCGTAACTATGAACTAAGTCAGCATCATTATGGGCAGTGATTGTGCTGTTTGCTGTGCCGTCCCCCCAATCAATTGTGGCGTTGTAATACCCCGAAGGATTCATCGGCAAGGTAAAAGTTTGAGGCGAGGTGGTGGTAACCAGAGTTAATTCTAGTTGTCCCCAGAATCCATTAACTAAAAAGCTCATACCAAAGTCCCCAATAAAACTACTTTCAACCCTGTCCCTGGAGTAGTTGCACCAATCTGGTCAATGTCAATAGTAATCTGGCCGTCAGAAGGAATCGCCGTAGTAACAATCGTTGCCGCCGAAGCCGCTGTAACCGAAGTTAGTTCAGTCGCGTCAATACTCAACTTAGTTCCCAAGACTGAGACCCCGTTCAGATTGATATCCACAATTACGGTGGATCCCGTTGCTGCTGTTGTTAAGCTGGCTCTAACGCCAGTCAGGGTAAATGCCCGCTCAGCCCTGAACGTTTCTTTAGCGGTGCCAAATGTCAGTGCCAGACTGGTTCCACTACAGGCAACTATTACTGAGTAGGGGATGGGATCGGTAATGCCGTATCCGGCTAGCGTGGTTGGGGTTCCCGTGATGGTGTTCCAGGGTTGGGTTCCTGTGTGGTTAGCTCTGTTGCGGTTGGCGGTGTCCCTAGCGAAAAGATCGGCGGAAGGAGCAGATAACTTGATTCCCATTACCGCACCTCTGAGATCAGTATTTGAGATCCAGAGGCATCGTAACTAATTGAATCCAACACCTTACCAGGGGGGGATCGCCATTCGACAGAGGCACCAGAGGGAACTGAAACCCCTAAAACAGTGGCAGGGGTAGATCCAACGACGGCGATCGAAACCTCGATCGCTCCTGCTGCGATCGTCCCGGTGGTACTACTGGCAGTTAGCGCCGGGGTTACTGTGCCACCTGGGAGATTAACCGGGATAGGTGCTGCACGAAGTTGGGTATCCGTGAGGGGAGAAAGTCCTGTGTTGACGGTCAGGGGTGCTGCACGAAGTTGCGTATCCGTGAGCCCCTCATTTTGATGCCTAATCAGAAATGGGTTCATATCTGATCCATCACCTGTCGCTTCCATATATTTCAGCGATCGAAATCCGTCTAAGAATGGGATATTTGCCATTTAAATACCGGGGGGAAGTGATGTAAAAAGTTCTCCTGTTGGTAAAACTAAATCGTTAAGCAAGGGGATAATAGTATTTATTGCTTCGTATATTTGTTCTATTCGATCGTCAAGGGGGACGACAGGAGAAACAGCGAACAGACTAACATTAACGGGAAAAGATGCCTGTAGGACAACTTCCATTAGGAAGTTCGATCGAGAAAACTCTTCTGGAATCCGTACCACTTCACGAGATGAGAGGAATGAAAACAAATCTATACGCCTCTTTACTCCGGGGGCAACGGTGATCAGTAGATCACCGTCAATCTCTACAAAATCACCACTCTGACTCCAATCGGGCCGATCGGGATAGGTACAATAAATAAAATCTGCACTGCTGAAAAATGCTGAATAATTCAGTGCATTTTCAGCCAGGGTTCCTTCCCAAATCTGAACCGATTGATAGTTCATTTATCTAAATAACGTGATTTTCTAGGTCGGCTTTTTTTAGCCAAATCTCTAATCCTGGGAAGATTAGGCGAATTTCAGTATCAAATTCCTGAAGATGCACAATATGAGGACGCACAGGCGGCATATTAGAATCCCAGTTTTCTGGGCGGGGGTCAGCCTCTGGGTTGAATTGTCCATCGGTCTGCATAAAGCCAATAATAACAGGGTTGTTCATGTCGATTCCGAATAATAAATAATTGATTTTACAGCGTAGCCAGCATTTGAAAAAGAGGCGATTTCTTTTAGGTGTTGCAGATGCTCTGATGTGCCGGGGAAGTACGGGATAATCGATTTTAATTCACTGAATCCCTGTTGATTGGCAGGGTTAGGAATACAAGCGATCGTATTTCGTGGGGTAAGTCGTTGGCGGTCTATCGGCAATCCATCAAGGATTCTAGGGGTCAGGGATGGGGTAATAGGAGTTAACAGTAAATCGCTATCACCAATCTTGATCCCAAAAATACGTTGAGCGACGATCATTTCTGTACTGCGATCAGTAGAATACCTAATCCGAATATCTTTACCGATCCTAGTTGCCATGAGTTAACCACCATCCTAAAAAACCGGAGGGAATCCGTTCTGGCAAAATGTCATAAGCCAAAATCAACGGATTAGACTCGATTTGAATCAGGGTTGTTTTGTAGGCATCAGTACCACCCATAAAGGGAAGAGGAAATTCAAATAAAATCGTTAGGTCACTTGAGAGATAGGCGCGAATCCGCCTGGGGGTAACAGGCAGAGAACAAGTGCGCCTACCTGTTAAGAGTTTTTCCAAAAAAAGAGCGGGTAAAAGTTCCGTTTCTTCTCTGTCAAGCTCGATCGGCTGTTCACCAGTGGAATATAAGCGGCTGACCAGGGACACACCTCCATGAGTGCGCCCCAGATCATCCGTATAGTTGCCTCGATAGACCGCCATTAAACCAGAAGGTGAACGTTTTTGACGCTCTCACCCTGATAACCCAGGCATTGTGCGCAATCAGCAATCGCCTTGGCGGTGGGAATAATTTTGTCAGCGCCAGGAATTAAAAAGTTTCCATCAATTCCGCTTACAGGAGCCTTACGGATCACTGTCCAGTTCTTTTTCCCACCGGGTAGAACAAAATTGTCATCAACCTTCACATTAGATTTAATGATCAGGTGTCGTGCTTCAATCCCCAACGAGGTCGCGGAACAAACACCACCACTTTCGGACGTTTCCCAGTTATTCATTCCTTCAAGTTGGCATTGATGCAACTTGTCAGAATCGTTCGTAATGGAGAAACTCAACTCGATATTACCCACTCCGGGAACATCAGAATTGTATTTGTAGTTGTATTTGGTTTTTCCGGGTGTTGCCTCGAAATCACCACCAAACAGACCGAATGGACCGATCGCATTACCTCCATTTAAGGGGAGCTTGCGGAAATCGTCCGGCTTCATGGAAAGCGTCGCAGGTGGCACAAAATTCCAATACTCACCAACCAGATCTATGCAGGCAGCTTCGTCTTCATTTGTGCCGGGGATAAATTCACTAATTAATCCAGGCATTAGCTCAGTGATGAAATCATCAATGAGATCATTCCTAGGTACTGGGTACTGAATAGATCGCCCCGAATAAAAGGTAACTTTCAGGTGTCGAGGTGTAAACAGAGAAGAAACGGAACAACTAATAGGAGTTGTCCGGGGGCGGTAAGCATTATCGGTTAAAAAGCCAATATTACGAACCTTATCAAATTGGGGTGCGCCCTCCAGAATCTTGAATGGAATCTTGTAGACATTCCCAAAATCATCGTGATAATTGCCCATCTCAAAACGGGCGTTCATTCGAGCCATTTTTTTAGTCCCTCCTTAATAGGGTTTGCGGGGGGATCCTAGACTTCTGCAACCAGTTCAGCTTCAGCGCCAACTTCAGCAGAAACGATCGCGGTTACGGTATAAGTCTGTGAGTAGCGACCTGGGGCGGCAGCGGGGGCCGCATTGGCCTGGGCTACGGTGAGAAATGCGGGCCGATTGACGGCATCGAGGGCCAGAATATTTTGGACAGCATTACGAACCAGGGCTTCTAGCACCTTCCGCCCGTCGCCGGTGGTAACGTTTGCTTCAGCTTGGGTTAGTCCGGCGAGATCGGCATAGGGGATCGTGATTCCCGTTGCGTCGCTGGTCATGGTAGGGAAAACCACAGTGGGAAGAATAGCGGCCATTTGGGGACTCCAAAGAGAAATTAACGACTGTCTCACGATGAGACTCAATGAGAATCATCTTGACAGAGATCAATCGGGATCCGCTATTCTCAGGGAATAAAACAATATGTGGATGTTTAAGATCCACATAGTAACAAACGAGGAACTAAAAATAATGGCTTGGAATGGAACGCCCACCTGGACTATTAGCACGACTCAGGGAACACCCACTTTTTCAGTTACGGTAAAAACAGGAACTCTTTCTACTTCTGGATCGCCATCAGTGCGATCTACGGGGCAGAGCATTAATATCCGTGACATGGGGATTCGGTGGAGTGGCTCACCTACATGGAGCGTAATTAAATGAAACCTTGCAAACCTTGTGGGAACCGCCCCCAAAAAGGGAGAAACACTTTTTCGCGGTATTGCCTTCCGCCCAATGGTGCGAGGTGTATTAGTAGCACTAAATGGGCAGAAAAATATCATTATTCAAAAGATCAAATAAAAACCCTGGCCAGAAAAAAACTGGTCAGGGGCTTTCATCACAAGGGGGTTTTTTATGTGGAGGATCGCCCGCCTTATGATGGTTTTGGGGTCATTCAATCATAGGGTTATTCCATCACGGGGGGGAAAATACAATAATATTCGTTCTCCCCAGTTTGGTAAATTTCAAGAAGTGCTTTATTGTAGCGGACTGCATATTTAGGGCAATCGGCGGGATTTTTTGTATATTGCCTGAATCGCTTATCTAGAATTTTATCCCAGCCAGGGGGCGGGGCTTTTGGTTCAACGTTGCTGGCACCAGGGGGCAGCGGCAACGGTGAATATTGAGAAACGGGGCTAGAGGGGACATGGGGAGAGCCTAGCCACCCTAGCAACAATCCAACAAAAAATGCGGGTAGAACAGGTTTCATAATCAATCCATAGAGGGACAAAGGTATTTTAATACCCCCTGGAGTTCGAATTCCCCTGGGGGTATTACTTTGTGCTGCCGATTGGCTAGGGGCTAGGGCGATCGTCGGGGAATGATAGAGCATCTGGACTATACCAGCGGCTTCGGCTTCCGCCAAAGCTTGTTTTAATTCCCGTGATCGTGAGATCCGTTATAGGATGTTTCACGCTGATACCTTCGATGTAGCCTTCCTCCCCAGTACGGGTAAGGATCACAAGCTGTCCTAACATATCCTCTGTTGCAATCATTTATCCTCCTGGTGTTTAGGGCGATCGTTGGGGAACGCCTAGTCCTCTGTGATCAGTTTTTCAAGATATTCACGAGGTGAAAGATTCCCTCTTTTTCTGTCAATCAATACACTAATCTCAATGGAGAAGCAGAGCGTAATACGGCGATTAGAAAATTTACCCAGAGTGCTGGAATAGTCACTAGTGGGGCGTGGATCCGAGTCGTAGGAACCCGTCATGGGGCGATCGGCCTCCCCTCTCTGTTGACCGCCCGATCGTATTCACCGGCGATCAGATCCTCATCAATCCAGAGTTGATAGATTTCCTGATGCACGATCGGGCTGTGTCCCATCATTTTGGCTGTGACCTTGGGGGGTAGCCCATAGCGCAATGCTCGAATTGCGTAGGCGTGGCGCAAATTATAGAGGGCGGGTATCCCCTGTTTTAGGTCTGCAAAGTATCGCCCGATCGCGTGACCGATCGCGTCGTTTTTGCGGTTCCAATTTAGATCGGGAAGAATTGGATCATAGAGTTTGAACTTATCAAACCATTCTGGGTGCAATGGACGCACCCGTCGCGCTCCGGTTTTGCCGTCCAGTACCCACAGGACAGATGATCGCGTTAGGGATTGCCTGTCAACGTGGGCCACTTCATGGGGGCGGATGCCATAGGCGGCGATCATGCCCCATACCCACCGATAGGCGGGGTTAGTTAGGGAGTCCCAGATTCCCTTTATCTGAGTATCGTCGGGGATTTCCCTAGGGGTAGGGCGTTTTGGGCTGTATTTACCCTTGTAAGGGGTTGGATCGTATTCAATCCCAATGAATTTTGAGAGTCTGCCCAATACCATAGCGGCCCGTCTGCGGGTCTTGGTGTTGGGCGGGGTTGAGATTAAAACTTCGTGCATAAGCTCTGGGGATAGTTGGGCTTCAAAATCGGGAAACTTTTTAAGGATTTTTAGATAGTCCGTTTGCCAGGTCGTTTCCCCGGTTCCCCTGGCAAGGATGTCACTGCGGAATAGCTCGATCGCCTCCTTAACTTTCACTGAATAACTCCGTTTGGTTGGTGTCGTCGTTTCTCCATCGGGAGAGTAATTTCAATTCGCAGGTTTGATTCCCGTTTTGTCCCACCTCCCACACTGGAAGCGAATCGGAGAAGTAGAGGTGAGCATATTTGAACCCGCATCGGATGATCCACGCTGCTCTACCGTCTGGGGTGCGAACTCGATCGCCGTATTCCAGGGATTGGGGGTTTAATTCCAATTGTTCTAGGGGTGTCATGGCTACTCCCATTTAATTAGTCCGCTTGTGGATAGCACCAGATCCCCTGACTTAGCTTGAACCATGAGCCGATCGCCATCTTTGGATATGGCCATTACGGTGGCGGGTTCGGTGAGTGCCAGAAAGAGGGCATCGGGTAGATCGGTAAATTTGATAGCACCTCCGTTTGCTTTTGCCTTCTGATACAGAAATTTGGGGAGCTTTACTGATGAATGTTTTGGATACAGCCGAGTCTCTGCTGTGGGGACGACTTTGGATCCGATCGGATAGTCCCAAGCGGTCAGGGTTTTGTTCACCGCGTCGGGATCGTCCCAGTCGATATCTGTAGGTAAATTTTGTGGTGGGGTGTACTGAACTCGATCGCCTGGGGAAAGTTGCGCGTTTTCTGGGGAAAAAGTTTTAAAAAGTGTTCTGTCCAGTTGTCCAGGCTGTCCGGTTGTCCAGTTTTCGCCTGACGGTGGAACGATGTCTAGTTGTCCAGTTTGTTGTCCTTTTTGTTGTCCTCCGCCCTCTATCTCGGTTTGGTCAACCTGGACAGCCTGGACATCCAATTTTTCATTTTCTTTTTTTATCCATACTCGACGGCGTTGTTTTTCTCCGGGGACAACCTCTACCCATCCCCGCTCGTTTGTGAATCCCAGTCGTTTTAGTGCATCTGCTAGTCGCATTTGTAACCCCTTGTCTTGTTGTCCTACGGGAATACCGAGGATTGTCTCTAGGGCGAATTGACTGGTTAGTCCACTTGAGGGGATCGGGTTTTCGGCTAGCCATGTCTCGATCTGGCTTTCCCATGTGTCACCGAGGGTGAACTCGTTGGCCCGTTCGCTCTGTTGCTGGTAGAGATTTTCGGGGATTTTCCAGGCTTCTCCCTGGTTGAAGGCGGCGAGGGCTGCACCCCAGATCCGATCCCGCCATGCCATTAGCTTCTCTAGGTCGATCGCTCCGGGGACTCGCACAACATTGAAGCGTCGGTTACCCGTGGCATCGGCTAAAAATTCGTCTTGGTTTGTGGAACCAACGAGGACGGATGGACGGTGGAAGCTTTCGGCTTTTGCGGCGTAGGGTGGGCGGATCTTGTCGGTCTGGCAAGTGATGAAGGATTTGAGGGCGGAAATCTCTCGGCGTTTAAATACGCTCTCCAGTTCTCCCCACTCGCAGATCCATGACTCATGCAGTTTTAGGCGTTCGTCTTTGTCGGTCTGGTTGCCAAACGAATCATCAAACCAGTCGGATTCGGGGCAGAGTAGGCGGAAAAACGAGGATTTTCCTGCACCCTGCGCACCTTGGAGGATCAGAACGGTATGCACTGGGCACCCTGGGCGCATTACTCTGGCCACTGCGGAGATTAAAAACTTGCGGATAAATGCCACTGATAGGGCATCCTCTATGCCCAAAATTTTGGGGGCAATTTGATCCAATAGGCTGGGGTCTTCCGTGGGGCAGGATTCTAGGTAGTCGCGTATGGGGTGATAAGAGTTGCGTTTACCCAGGTACAGCGCGATCATTTCAGCGTCTTTTTGGCGGATGTCGATATTGAAGTTTAGGGCGAGGTTTAGCCTGAGCATTTCCGGCTGCACTGGCTCACCGTCGATCTCGATTTGATGCGTCAATTCGTTAAAGACCACGCGATCGGCAAGTAGCCCCGCCATGCGGGAAAAACTCTGCTTAAGTTTGCAGTCTTCCGGTACGTCTTCAGGGTTTAGTTCCGCGAGAAATTCCTCTAGGGTGGGGGCTGCTTCCATGGCGGCCGCTAGATCGCCACCACTCGCAAGCCATTCATCTAAGCCCTTATGCATGGAGGGCCACCGAATGATATAGACGATCCCCCCGGATCCGTTCAGCAGTCGCCCCGCTCTGGTCAGTGCCTTAAAAACGGTGGGCTTTTCCCAGAGATCGGCATCGTAGGCGAGGAAAAACGATCGCCCCATCTGGCAAAACGGTTTTATGAATTTGTTCAGCCGCCCTTTTTTCTGGATATTCCAGACCCCTGGCACACTGATCGAGGCAACGCCACGGGATAGGGCTGCTCCCGCCTTCTTTGCCCCTTCTGTTATGAGAATGGGACAAAGTTTGTCCTTCATGACTTGGGGCCAGTAGTCCTGATCCCCTGTATCGAGGAAAAGGGGATCGGCATCCTCTCCAGCGGGGTTTAGATATTTTTGGGTCTTGCCGTCAATAATTAAGGGGGTATCGGGTTTATATTGCCCGTATTCGTTTGGCTCCCCGGTTTTGGGGTTTACGCCTGATACAAACCAGCCGGGAACAATAGAACTAGGATGTTTCCATTTTTGATCGGGCTTGTAGTTGAGAAGGTACTTAAGGACTTCTGTTGTGTTAATAGAGGAAACATTGTTTCTGATGATGGTTTCGTTCACTCCAGATTCCCGCCATTCTGTTGCGTGATGTGGCTCTAATCTTCTGGATTCTGATACGAGCAAGCACTCATCTATTGCGTATTTCATGGTATAATTATTGTAGATTTATAGCCTGAAGAAAATCCCGTAAAACTCCTGAAATCTCCTGCCCCCGATCGTTTTGAGGGAAGCGATCGGGGGTTTTTATTTAGAATGGGATTTCGTCAAAATCATCGGGCAAAAACCGTGGGGGCTGGCTGTATCTCCACGGTTGATTCTGATTCGCGTGGGGGTTTTCCCACCTGTAAAAACGCATGACTACTTCAAATCGTATTTCCCACCGATAGGCGAACAAATATTGTGTACTGAGAAAAATATGGAATATGGGCAGGTAACCGTTACTAATCAATCTCAGAGACATGTCTTTTCCTCCTTTCCATTAGAACTTGGGCAAGAAAGGGGATAATCTCACAATTCTCAAAATCCCCGATTCTCGCCTCATCAATTAGGATTTGAATCAGGTCGAGCAGTCTGCTTAGAGGGCAATCCTCTAGGTAACTTCCGTATTGAGCTTGTAGATTTGCCGCAAACCGTGAGGTTGAGAATGTGCCAATCTTTTTGAGGCGATCGGGGTGGTAATCGGATCCATCTGTATCGATCGGGAACATAGAAAACAAGGAATAGTTTCCCTCGCTGATTAGCTCGTAGCTCCATTCGATCGCCTGCATAAAGCTTGGGAAATCAATAACAAAATCGCTAACAACGACCCGCGTTATTTTTTCCATTTTTTTGCTCCGACAATGTTGTAGGACTGGAAGTCGGCCAATATTTGGCGCATGGTTGCGACCGCCCCTGGTCGGTAGTCCCCAGATAGCAGCAACACGAAATCAATAAATTTCAAGGTGTCCTTGGCGATGAGTTGGGCGCAGCGCTCCTCGGCATTCTCATAGGAACCAATAAACGGGGCTGTTGACGAGTGTCCGTCCAGGTAGCAGGTCTGGATCCAGTAATCGGGATCGGGATTCATTTCAGGACTCCAAAACTCGATCTCAGTGAAGAACTCACTGAGATCGATGTGGGGCAATGGGGTGGGTAATTCTGCGGTATCCATTGAAAACTTCCGGGTGTACAAACGAGAAAGGGAGCCCCAGACCTTGCCGGGGACAGGGGCACCCTGATGAAAACCTCGTATCCAGTGTCTATACTAAAGGTACTCCTGAATGTACGTCAAGACCTTGACAAGCACTGTAGACTGTACTTATTATCGGTTTAGCACTGGTGCGGGATACTTCCCTCACCTATATGCAAATTCCTCCTAACTTTTCTCTGTCTATGTTGCGTCAGCGAAGAAAGGCTAATGGCTTCCCTAAGCAGACAGATGTTGCTGAGTACCTTGGCCGTCACGTCAACACCATCAAACTATTAGAGTCTCGCGGGGTCTTGCCTCGTGGGGATGCTCAGGATTGGGTAAAACTTCAAAGGGTTTATGGCTTGACAATCGAAGACTTCGCGCATCTTCAGAAAATGATTTCAGAGGGAAAAATCAACGGATTTACTGTTCCAGTGATGTCCGAAAAACCTGCTAACTACGAATTAGAAAAAGACCAGTAAAACAAAACCGATCGCCCTCCCCTCGGAGAAACGATCGGTCTGTCTGCTGCACTGCTTAAGGATCGGATTCATCTACCAATTTTAGCCATGAATTACCTAGACCGTCTAAACTCGCGCGTCTCTGAGAGCGATTATCGCGGCTCAGGTCGCTACAGCTAACCACTAAATAACTTATGTCTATGTCGCTTTTACCCACACCCTTTTTACCCACACCCTGCCAAGAGGACATCGATCGCCTAGAGTCTCTTGACTATTACCAGTTGAGAGACGCGCTAGAAAAAGCGATGGACGATACGTGGTCAGAAATTGTGGAACTAGATCCGGTTAATGCAGATCGGGAGCCCAGTTTAGAGGCATTACAGAACGGAGTGGGATCGCTCCTGATCCTCCTCTGGGAGGCGGGACGGCGGATCGCCTAATCTCACCATCATGAAGGTCGGGAGGCATGAAAAAAGCAGCGCCGTGGGTACTTGCTCACCTAACCCTCGTAGTGATCCATTGAAAAATGGAGGCAGGGGCTGGTGCCGACCTTTCCAAAACAAAGCGGAGCGACCCATTGGGTAACTCCGCTTGCACCTAAGACGATCGGGGTTAATTGCACACCACCATTATGCCCATACCAAGGAGATTTTAATGCTTTTGGACGAAATCAATGCACTGGCAATCACGATAAATTTTTTAGCCACGGAGAATAGCCGTGATTCTCGGAATAGGCTATGAGGCCATGAGCAGCCTCCTTTCAATTCCCGATCCGGAGTATCCCGATCTGAATTGGGCTTCTCGCCGGTATCTGGAGATTATTTCCTCCGATCAGTATTCGAGTCAGCCCGCCTATAGCCCGTGCTGTGGCAAGTCCCGCCCCACCCGTGCCCACGTTACAAAATGGGGTACTCAGTGGAGGTGCCGAAGCTGCCGAAGAACGTTCTTAACCTGAAAAAATCCCCCTCGATCGTCGGGTCAAGGGGGATGAATCAAAATCACACCTTAATTCTATGACTACCGAATCAGAAATCCTACAAACCGCCGCCGAATGGGCCGCAGTTTTTAAAGTCACCGAATCCGCTTTTAATGAATGGAAGCGCAAAGCCCAACGCAAAACAGGCAAAATCTTCGGCACTAAAGAAGGTGTAAAAACCTACTTCTCATCCTCTGAAGTGCGGATCATTGCCGAACATCGGGTTACTCGGCCGACCTACGAATCAGAAGATCCCCGTGCTTGCGAACAAGCGGCTGGCTTGGCCCTGTCCCAGCGGAATAATGCGATCGTCTCCGAACTGCAAGAAGTATTACAGATTGCAGCAGATCAGGAAGCTGATCTGATCGATACCGCTGCCAAATACCTTGCACCCTCCAACCGAAAAGCACGGATCATGCGGGGAATTGCGGCCCGCATTGAGGCGATCGAGGAACAATCCCTCACGATCGCCCTCGAATCGTCCTTTGACGACCGACTTTTACCCCCCGCCTCATTCATTTAGTAATTCGCAAGTTCGCAACTTGTCGCAATTTGTCACAAGTTGCGAACTTGTGAACCCATTTTCAAAATCACCACTCGTCAGAACATGAGCATTTTTTCCGCAATCATCGGACAATCTCGCGCCGAATCTTATCTTGAGCAATCCCGATCCGGTGGAATTGCCCCCGACAATCCCGCCGATGTCGAATCAATCCGATCCGCTGGAGTATTGGGAAACCAGCGCCTAATTGGGCCGGAAGAAGCAGGGCAATTGGAAGCCACCGCCGCCCAGGTGGAGATGATAACGAAATACACCGTACAGGCTTACAAAGCCTACGAACGCATTGCCAAAGCAGATGCAGAACGGGATACAGCCTACTTCAATGCCGCCAACGTTGACGCAGAGGCAGAGTTAACCCGCGTTGAAAACCGCCACCAACACATCGCAACATTAGAGGCAATGCGCCCCCGCTATGCCCAAGCAGGACAGCAGGTGATTGAAGCCAAATCAAAGGCAGAATTACAGATCGCCCATGCCAGGGGACGGATTGACGGCACCCTACGGAGGCTCCCCCGCTTATGAAAATGCTCCTACACCTATCGCATTTTCTGATGGGTGTAGGGGGCTTTTCCACTCTGGGGCTATTCCTAGCCCAAACCCCCTACCTCATTCGGTCAATGGCCTATTTTGTGGCATTGGCGATCG
>OGVP01000048.1_pt1 | contig 16077 bp, 10 predicted proteins | sample 1575791 | NCBI WGS metagenome assembly OGVP01 (sample SAMN07581537, study PRJEB24739) | freshwater metagenome
CCTAGACAGTAAGGGGGCATCTTTATGATTACTAAAACCACTCAAACCCAACTCAATCGGATTCGAGAGACTTTAGATAGACTTTACGACCAACAGCCTCCGCATTTTCGAGAACAACTGAGGAAATTACAGGAGGATCCTACTAGCAGAGTTTTTGCACCTTTAGCCGAAAGCTATCGGCGTTTGGGGCGCATAGAAGAAGCAATTGAGATTTGCCAAAGAGGTCTGGAACACCACCCAGATTTTCATGGAGGAAGAGTCGCTCTGGCTAAGTGTTACTTGGATAAACACCGATTTCAGGATGCGCAAAGAGAACTTGAGCGAGTCGTTCATCTTGCCCCAGAAAACCTCCTGGCTCAAAGACTATTGGGGGATTCTCTCTCGGCTCAAGGACTTGAAAAGCATGCTCTGCATGCTTATAAAATGGCCTCCCTTTTAGCTCCTTTCGATATCAACTTGGCTGAAAAAATTCGCCAGATTGAAAGTGGTATTTCGGATGACGTGGAAGTTTCTTCTCAGACTCCTGAGGAATCTAAGGCTCCTCAATTGCTGGAGGAGGAAGTTCAAGAAGAACCCTTATCTCATTTCTCTCAAATCCCCGCTCCCTCAATCCCAACTCCCTCTGTTTCGGAGCCCCTTCCCGAAGGGGATCTTTCTTGGGAGGAAGAAGAAACAGATCAAACTTCTCAAGTGAATGCTGTTTTGGGGTATGAAGAAGAATCTGAAGATGTTTTTGCAGTAGGGTCTCTAGCGCAGGTTTTTAAAACTGAATTGGAAGAAGGATCTCCAGAAATTACGACGGAAACACTCGGCGACCTATACTTCACGCAAGGTCAGTATGGGCACTCACTCAAAATTTTTGAGAAAATTTATCGAGAGCGTCCAAGTTCCGAGCTTGCGAATAAAATGCGGGCCTGCAAAGTAAGGTTAGGAGTGGATCCTGAATCGCAATCCCGTAACAAAAAAATAGAGGTTCTCAGGGGCGTCCTTCAGAAAATTAAACAACAAAAGGGATTTTCAGAATAGTTCATTAAAAAAGTCTGAAAGGACTTGAACTTTATTAAAAAATACGAGAAGAAACGAGTCAATTTGAGGGTTTATGTACGATACGTCAGAGTTTAAAAAAGGGTTGTGCATTGAAGTGGACGGTGTCCCTTATCAGATTGTTGAATTTCAACACGTTAAACCTGGCAAGGGGAATGCAATTGTTCGAACTCGAATGAAGAACTTGCTCAACAAAACAGTTCTCGAAAAAACTTTTAAGTCTGGGGATAAAGTGGGAGAGCCCCAGCTCGAAAAGCATCACATGCAGTATTTGTATCAAGACAATAATAGTTTCCAATTCATGAATCTCGACTCTTACGAGCAGACCTTTTTGGATAAAGAGGCTATTGGGGATAGCAAGTTTTATTTAATTGAGAATCTTGAAATAGAAGTTCTTTATTATCAGGGCCGTCCCATAGCGATTGAATTGCCTAACTTTGTAAATTTGAAGGTCACTTATTGTGAGCCCGCAATTAGAGGGGATACCGTGAGCGGGGGTGGGAAACCTGCAACATTAGAAACAGGGCTTACCATTCAAGTGCCCTACCACATCAAACAAGACGATGTATTAAAAATCGATACTCGCTCTGGAGAATACATCGAAAAAGTTAAATAACCTCATCTTGCAGAGGAGAACCGTGTGAGCCACTTTCGACCGAAAGAGGTGTTGCATCGTGCCCAGCAGTTAGAGAGTCAAGGCCAACGAAGTGAAGCCGCTAATGAGTATGCTTTGCTCTCATACTACTTGCGTAGAAAAAAACGCTGGGCTGATGCTTTAAAAATGTTAGACAAAGCTTTTCCGTTGCGCCCAGATTCTGGGCGTCTTCATTTGGAAAAAGCGATCATTTTATGGGCATTAGAAAACAAGCCCGAAGCGCTCAAATGCGTGGAACGAGCAGTCCAATTGGGTCCGGAAAAGAAACAAATAGAAGTTTATCGTAAAATTCTTGAAAAAGACGCTATCGACATTCCTGAACTGAGCAAAGTTTTTTTTGAAACGTGGGTCAATTTAGACCGCACGGCTCTTTCTCCCTTTTTAGCGCTCGCTGGATTTTCGGAGAAAGAAGAGAATTGGGAAGAAGCAAAAAAGCACTATCTTGCTGCTTTGAGGATCTCTCCAGAGGATCAGGTTCTTGATTTGCTGGGTGGGGTATTAGGAAAGCTTTCTCAAGAATCTGAACTCAAAGCTCTTGAGAGATTTAGTCAAAAGAAAATAGATTTAGCCCACCTCATCCTCCTCTTGGGGGGGAAAACTGAATTAGGAGCCAAGGACAAGCCCCTTGAGAGTGCTGGATCTGCTCTTAAAAATCTTGGAGATCTTATTCAAGATCTTGAGAAGGACCTCGAACTAGATACCGAACAAAGTTTCGATAACATTGAGCCATTGATTCAAGAGTTTCGTAGAAAATCCAATCAAGTGATCGGGTCGGATTTACAAGCTCGGCTAGATCTAGCCTCTGCTTTTTTTGAAATGGGTAGGTTTAAAGAGGCTAAATCTGAATTGGCTTTAATCGAGTCTGATCATTTATTGTTTAGTCAGGGCCAGCACCTTCTCGGAATTATTCTTATGAAAGAGGGCAGTGAGATAGCTGCTCTGGGGGCTTTTCAAACTGCTTTGCGAGGTTCGGGATTGGGCACTTTGTGTTGGAAAGAGACACTCTATCAGCTCATCAAGCTTCACTTGAAGCTTATGGATTTTACGACTGCTTCCACTCTGGCCAAGAAACTAGAAGAAGTCGATAGCCACTATCGAGATTTGAAGAAAATTCAAGAAGAAATCGATTCCAAGTTGAGGCAATGAAAAAAGCTCTGATATTTTTGGGGGGAGGGGTACTTGTTTTGTATGCCCTTCTTCATTTAATTCTTGCCAGTGGTCCAGTGCAAAAGAAAATTCTCGGCGAGCTTCGGGCTGCTTTAGAATCCAAAGGGATTGAAATAGGAATTGAGAGTATTGAGTTCTCGTTTTTTGCTCCTAGAATTTATTTAAATCGAGTCACGGTAAAAACTAACGCTAAATCAGAAATACAAATCCTACATCCTCTAGCAGTAGATAAAATCAAACTGGAATTCCAACCCTTAGGTCTCTTGGGACAAGAAATTGTTTTCGAGGAAGTGGCACTTTTTCATCCTAAAATCATCGTTCCTAAAGCTGATAAACTTTATCAAAAAGTGACTGAGCAACTTGAAAAAAGAAAGCGCATAGAAGTCAAAGGATCCGGCTGGCCTGTGGTCTTTAGAAGGCTGGGTGTGGTCGATGCTCAGTTTGATGTTCAGTCTGGGAATCCTAGTTTTTCAATTCGCTCAAGAAACTTGACGGTGTTTTTTACACAAGCTGCTGAAGGGCAACAGAATATTGAAGCCAGAAGCAATCATCTCGAACTCCGGAGAAATGAGTTTGAGTTGAGTCTAACCCAGCTAGATGGGGATGTGGATTTTACAGATCAGAGTATTCGAGCCAATAAGCTTCTCGTAGAGGGCCCGGGAATAAAACTCCAGTGGAAGGGGGCCTATGCGCTTCCCTCAAAAACTCATGCGGGACTGGCCTCTTTCCATTTGGCTCATGAAACAAAGCTTGATTTGGCAATCCTCAATCAAATTCAGGAACTCGAACTTTCTGGTCTAAAAGGTACCCTTTTAGGTTCTGGGACTCTGCATGTTGGGAGAGAGAATTACTCAGGTACAGGAACAGTTGAGTTGCGTGAAGTAGGAAAAAATCTTTTTGAATTGGGAAGCTGGAAGACTTCCTACGCTCTCAATCAGAGAGAAATAGTTTTGAGCAACCTTGCTGGACAGTGGGCTGGAGGCGAAATCGAGTCTCAAGAGGTCAAAGTGGGACTGTCCCAAGTAAAAATGATTCAAGGTGAGTTAAAAACAAAAAGTATAAATCTAAAAAAAGTCTTTGAATCAGTCGATTTGGCGCAAGTCCCACTTTTTGGGGAAGTCAGTGGCTCCGTCAAGCTTCAAGGAAAAGTAGATAATGAGTTTGTTTTAGGAATCGAACCGCATTTAAAAATTTCGAATTTATTGGTGTTGAATGGTCTTGAGGGTGGGGATCGGCCCGAAAACCGTGTTTTGCTCATCCCTTCTGTTTCTTTGAGAGCAGAGAGCGAGTTAACCCCGAGCGGTTTCAAAATCAAGTCCAGAAAAGAGTTGTTGGGCGGGAGTCTCAGTCTCCAGGGGGCTTTCTCAAAAGAGGGCGGAAAAATATCGTTTGAGGGGGAGGATATTTCGCTCACCGATTTAAAAAAGATCGCAGATATTCCTTTTGGAGGACGGGCGAAACTTCAAGGAGAACTCAAAACTGAAAAAAAAGGCATCAATATCGAAGGATCCTTTGATATTTCCGAAGCCATGATTTCCGATCTTCAAGTGGGGGCAGTAAAAGGGAAAGTCCAGTACCGTGATGATTTGCTTTCTTTCTCAAAACTCGAAGTGCGCGCTCTTGAAAGTGCTCGAGGACAGGGCTTTGTCGATTTTTCTCCGAAAGAAACTGCTTACCGTTTTGATATTAATCTTGCTCGAATCAGTTTGGAACAGGCGCTGAGTCTTTTTAAGAATGCTCCTCTCCCTGTGGAATCACCCAAAGGAGGAGAGTTGGCGGGCAGAGTAGTCATTGAAGGAGGGAGGGATTCTGAGGGGGTAGAAGTTTCTGTTGAGGGGCAAGCACGCTCCTTTGAATGGTATGGTGAAAAGTGGATGTCTTCGAGTTTTGGGCTTGTGTATCGTCCTGAGAAGTTTAAGCTTCATCGAGGAGTGTTACTAAAGCGATCTGGATCGCTTGAAGTGAAAGCAAACTTTGATCAGAAAAATCAGCAGTTGGTGTTTTATTCCAGCGGTCTTCGCTTGGAGGATCTGGATCATTTGGGGGTGTCTCCCCTGCGAGGAGAAGTCACAGGCAGATTAGTGTTTGAAGGAGATATGAGTTACCCCAGAGGAAACGGGGAACTTAGCATTAGTAAAATAAGATACCGCGACCAGCGAGTGCCGGATGCCAGAGTGACTTTAAAATCGGCGGGGACCACAAGTGAATACTGGCTCCAACTGGAGAAGGACCTTCTAAAAGCACACCTCACTAGAAAAGATCAGGGCAACAAAACCTTGTCTTATTTAAAAGTGAAATGTGACGAAGCCGATTATGCCCCCTACCTCTCAGCTTATTTAGGAAAGGATCTGAGCCCCCTGAATGGAATTATTGCTTCCGGAACTTGGGAAATGGAGGGCGACTTTGCAAAGCCCCATTCAATTCAGGGGATTTCCGAGATCAAGACATTGAAATTGAACTTCGAAGGAAGGCCGTTAGTGAGTGAGGGGCCAGTTAAAATAAAGATAAATCAAGGTGGAATAGATGTTCCCTCGTTCAAGCTGAGTGGAGTTGAGAGCGAGTTGAGTGCTCGTTTTTCACTGGTGGAAAACGAGTCAATCAAAGCACAAGCAGAAGGGAAAATAGCACTCGAGTTCTTGCAGCCCTTTATTCCAGGGATTGACTACGCTTCTGGGACTTTGGATCTTAAAATAGAGGCTAGCGGGATTCCGAAAAATTATAATCTTTTTGGAAGTGCTTCTCTGAAAGACGGCGTGTTTCGAATCACTGGGATGGAAGATGAGTTCCGGTCGGTGAGTGCACAACTGAGTGTTAATCCCGAGAAAGTAGTTTTTGAAAAGTTTCAAGCAGGGTTAGGGGGGGGAGAAGTGAGTGTTGGGGGACATGTCGAAATTGAGCGGTTCAAAAGATTCTCACCCGATCTGACTCTTTTTGTTTCGAAAGCATCCTTACAACTTCAACCCTTTTTAAGGACTCAAGTAACTGGGGACTTGCGTTTAAAAGGCAAGACAACTCCCTACCAGTTGTCTGGGCAACTTCGAGTAGATGAAGCAGTGCTTACCAGTTTAGAAGCTAACGAAAGAAAAGGTCCCTTGAGTGACAGCCCCTCCCTTGTTTTTGATCTCAGAGCGGAAGCGAATGATAGGCTCATGATAAAAACGGATGTATTAGATGCCGAGTTTTCGGGCCAGTTCAGAGTGGTTGGAGACGATGCTCGAATAGGTCTTCTAGGGAAAACAGAAGTGATCCGAGGAAAACTTCTTTTTAAAGATACTCCCTTCGATCTCCTCTCCGGAAACGCTCGATTTGAGCAAGCTGATCGTATTTTTCCACGTTTTAATTTGTCAGGCAGAAGCATTGTCAGAGAGCAAAGGGGGCGAGCTTATCAAGACTACGAAGTTAATTTGCAAGTTTTAGGAAATCCAGATGATTATAAAATTCGACTGACTTCCAATCCGCCTTTGGTGGAGCAAGACCTGATTTCTTTGTTAGTGCTCGGAGTGACTACCCGAGGGCAAGAGGGCAATTACTTTGACTTGGGTACAGCCATTATGGGTCAAAGTCCCATTAAATCTAAAATTCAAAGTGAATTAGGAGTGGACATCAAAGTTCAATCTACTCCAGGACAAGGGCCTATTTCAAATACCAGTCAAGCAAATGCTGGAGGAAGTCCAACGGGAACTGGAATGGTTCCAGCAGTAAAAATCGAAAAAGGGCTTAGTAAAAAAACCAAATTGTCTTATTCGAATACCTTGGATCAAAACCAGGCACGAGAAATCCGTTTGGAACAAATGCTGGATGATAGCTTTACGCTCAACGCCACTGCAGGAGACAGAAGTCGAAATAATTTACAGGCCCGGCCTGGTGATTCGTTTGGCTTAGATGTGAGGTATAGGTTTAGTTTTGAATAACTTTAAATACAAAAGCAAGATAGGGTTTCTTTGTATGCTTTGGGTAGGCCTATCTTTTTGGCCTGAGGGAGCTCTCGGAAAAGTCCGAGTTTCGAGCTTGAAATCTTCTTCTCTGAGTCAAAATGAAGTGCTGGAGGTTGCTGCAGCTCTTGGGATTAAAGTGGGGGCTCAAATCAAACTTTCAGAGGTGAATCAGAAACTAAAATCCAGTGAAACGGTTAAGAAGTACGGCAATTTGAAAATAATTCAACTGTCCGGGGGGAGGGAACGCGCAGCTCTAGGAATTGAGGGAGTTCGTCTAAAAACTCTTGGAAATATAGAATGGGGAAATTTAGATTCTAAAATCCTTAGCGACTTGTCTTTAAATAGCCAGTTCGAAACTGGAGAGAAAATCCAAATAGATAAGCTCAAGAGCGTCTCTGAGAAGATAAGGCAGGCTCTAGTGGATGGAGGGTTTTCTCAAGCTCAAGTTGAATTTGAAGTCCAAGATGACAATGAAAAACAGGCTTCGAATCTTGTGCTAAAAGTGAGTCAAGGGCCACGAGTTCGAGTGTCTCGTGTGATCATTTCAGGAGCGGATTCAGACCTACGACTCACGCTTCAAAAAAGGTCTCAAATTAGAGAAAGGGCCTTTTTTGATAAAAAAGCTGTTGAAGCCAGTGTTGAAAACATGCTGGATTTTCTCAAAATAAATCATTTTCCCACTGCTAAAGTCACTTGGAATCTTTCTCCGGATCCCGATTCGCCCGGTGAGCAAGTTCTCAAATATGAGGTTGATTTGGGTCGTCGATTTCGATGGGTCGTTAAGGGGAATGAAGTGTTTGATGCTCAAGCGATTCGGGGGTTTTTTAGCGCTGAAGTGTTGACTCAATCAGATGCAATGATGAGAATCAAACGAACCCTAGAGGAAAAATATCGGAATTTGGGTTTTCATTTTGTGTCAGTTGATGTGAATTTAAGTCCTGTGAACTCCGACCAAGAAGTCGTAGTGTCGATACAAGTTCGCGAAGGCGCAAAAGTCTACATTGATTCAATCGTTTTTGATGGATTGTGGAATGACGCGCTAGGAAAACCCGATCGTTTGTTCCTAGACAATGCGACGGGAGTGATTGCACGGCGTATTTTTTGTGAGTCCCTTATAGAGGCTTCCACAAAGAATTTTGTAAGATTTTTAAGGGAAAAAGGGTTTGTGAGTGCTACGGTATCGGGTCCCAGGATTTTTTTTACTGAAGATCAAAAGGGGGTACAGCTGTTCTACGATCTTCAACTCGGGAATCTTCACGAAATCAAGGAAATCACAGCGGAGGGTTTAGAGCATTTATCCCGAGAGGAATTGTTGAGTGTCTTGCCATTTTCAAAAGGGGAGCCTATCAACCGAGATCTTTTCCCGATAGCCGAGGACAGTGTGAGGAATCGCTTAGCTCGCGAGGGGTTTCTAGACGCAAAAGTGAAATTGGAGGAGAGTTTCTTTGAATTGAGTGCGGGAGCCAGAATTGAAGGCGTTGAAATTAGATTTAAGATTCAAGAAGGGGCCCGTTATGTTGTGGGTGATATTAAAATTGAGGGCCTTCAAAAAACTCAAGAGAAAGTGGTGCGACGGGAAATTGTTTTTTCAACGGGGGAACCTTACAATCCGGAAAAAATTAGGCAATCTGAAGAGAATATTGCTTTGTTAGGACTTTTTGGTCGTGTGGAGTTGGTGGCAAGCCATAGCTCTGAAGCGCCTTTAAAAAAGAATGTGGTTGTAGTCGTTTCTGAAATCAAACCAGGTTTTGGAGAAGTAGGTTTGGGAGCGCTTTACGAAGACCCGCTCTTAAGGGCACGTACTTTCTTGGGACTGGGCTACAGAAATCTTTTTGGCTTGAATCAAACCACTTCTTTGCGATCAGAAGTCTCGCTTCCCATTTCCAGAAGTAACGTCTTAATTCCTTTCGTCGAATATGCTGCGATTGTAAACTATGGAGCTCCCTACCTGCTTGATTTGCCTTTAGTCTTTTCAGTTCAGGGTGGATTTGACAGTTTCCAAGTAGCGACATCCTCAGATGGAAGACGCTCAGATTTACAGACCAAAGCTTCCGTTGAAGAGAGGATTGAAAAACGTTTGGGGCGTAGAATGAATCTTCTTTATCGTTTACATCGACTCCAACGGACACGAACTGAAGTGATTGAGAGGCAAGATTCCGGAAATACGATGACTCTCAGTGATACTGTAGATGTCATCGGGTCTACAGGCCCCACGCTCACATTAGATTTAAGAAATGATATGTTTAATCCCAGGAGCGGAAGTATTCATTCCTTGGAAGTCGAGTTTGCCCATCCCGCTCTTCTTGCTAATGAGGATTTATCTTTTGTTCTAGGACTGCAGCGAAATACCTTTTATATTCCTTTAAGCCGCGAATTAACCTGGGCGATTTATTTGGGAAGTGGTTGGGCTAAAGCTCTTCTGAATAAGCCCCTCCCTGAAGCGAGGCTCGCTAATGAACTTGCTCTCGGAGGACAGGGGACTATCCGGGGGTATGCTCCAAGACTCTTTCGGGCTCCTTCCGGTATTCGTGAAATGGCTTTTTATAATATCCGGACGGAAGTCTCTTTTCCTTTGTTCGGAGAAGTGAGTGGTGCTTTGTTTTTTGATTCTGGTCAGTTGTTTCCTGATTTAACGCCTGACAATCGAAATGATGGGGTAGGTGTGGGGATTCGATACAAAACCCCAGTAGGCCCTATTGTTTTAGATTTAGCTCATGGAATGAGTCCTGCAGCCGAATCTATAGTGAGATTTACATTCACTGTGGGAAGTATTTAACTTAACCCGCTCGCGCTTGAATTTTTAATTTATTTCCAGGAAAGATTCTAGATTTTTTCAGATTGTTCCACCTGAAAATGTTTTGAACGGTGACGTTATATTTTTCGGATATCGACCAAAGAGACTCACCTTTTTTAACCATGTGGTAAACAAAACCTTCCTTTGAAGGAAGGGGAACTGAGGCAATTTCTCTCCTGGGTCTCTCTGAGCGAGGAGCGCTCGCTACGAGACTTCCTTGTGTATTAGCTAATTTTTTCTCTACTAGAAGCTTGCTACCCACTGGAACTCGCAACACATAAGTGTCTCGATTGGGGGGAGTGACTCCTTTAACAAAAGCAGGATTTAAATCGAGCATTTCCTCACCAGAGCAATCAATCACTCTTGCAAGCTCCTTCAGTGAAACAGGTTTAGAAATTTCAACAGTTTCAAACTCAAGCGGGTCTTGATAACTTAAGTTTTTGAAGCCGTACTTGTGAGGGTTTTTTGCAATAATCGCAGCTGAAATGAGTTTAGGGATATAATCTTTCGTTTCTCGCCTGATCTTATTTGTCTCGGATATTCGCCAAAAGTTATTAGTTTGAGTTTCTTCAATGGCTCTTAAAATTTTATACTCACCTGCATTGTAGGCGCTTGCTGCTAAATACCAAGACTCAAACATGAGATAGAGGTCCTTCAAATAAGCAGCAGCTGCTTGAGTCGAGCGGATAGGATCTCGTCGTTCGTCTACCCAAGAATCAACTTTTAATCCGTATCTCTTACCTGTGGCCTTCATGAACTGCCAGGGTCCCACAGCTTTAGCCCGAGATTTAGCTCTCAAATTAAATCCACTTTCGATGAGAGCTAAGTAAACCAAATCCACTGGAAGCCCTGACTGTTTGAAGATCTCCTTCATTTTGGGAAGGTATCGACTCGAGCGTTCCAAATACCTTTCCATATGCCCACGTCCTCGGCCAGTAAAGTAATCGATCCAGCCCTCTACTTTTGAGTTTACTAAGATAGGAAAATCGTAACGACTATTATCGTAAAGGCTTTGTGTATTAGGTTCATCAGTTCGTATGACCTGGTCTAAAGAAAGATTTTCGATTTCTTGGGCTTTAGAGAGTTTTCGATCGGCTCGAGTCCCCTCAAATTCGAAGCCACGATCTTTTTCTATCATTTGCGCGATCGCGTCATTTGAGCGAATGGGCGAAGATTTTGAATTTGATTGGGTGCCAGGCCCAGTAGCGCACGAAGAAAGAAAGCAAAGCGCAAGTCCCGATAACAAAAGTGAAGCAAAAGTGTGAAAACAGGTGCTTTGGATCATTTTAGTGCACTCGATCTTGTCGGCGAATTGGAGGGCTCTCTAAGAGTCCACCCATAATTTCTTTGAGGTAAGAAGTGGCTATGCTTCTTAATTGGTCTAAGGAAATTTCTTCGGGATTTATTTTCTTTTTCTTCATAATGGTCACGAGTTCCCGACGAATCGTTTGAGTAGGAATTCCAGTTAACTTCAGAACCTGCTCTAAAAGCCCCTTCTTAGGCTGGCTTTTTCGTTTTCTTTTCCGAGATGCAGCCACGGTTCCCCCAAAAGCAAATTTTAACACATAAGCTACAGACTAGGTACTTGAGTTGCCAAGTTTTCAAAACTGGCATACTGCGATAACCAAGCAACTTTCACGGATCCTAAAGGGCCATTTCTGTGTTTCCCTATAATAAATTCCGCTACACAGGCTGTATTCGGCTGAATAGGTTCAACATCGTCGCGATGTATAAAAATAATGAGGTCAGCGTCTTGTTCAATGGCTCCCGACTCTCTGAGATCCGCAGGAGTGGGCCGTTTGTCCTGACGAAGCATAATATTTCGATTGAGCTGAGCCAAAGCCAAAACCGGCACTTGAAGTTCTTTAGCTAAGGCTTTTAACGAAGCTGAAATTTCAGAAATCACTCGCTCTCGATTTTCATGTTTGTTGGAACTGCCCATGATTTGTAAATAATCCACGACAATTAACCCTAAGTCCCCCAGTTGAGCTTTGAGACGTCGAGCCTTTCCTCGAAGCTCTAAAGCAGTGATTTGAGAAGTATCATCGATATAAAGGGGAGCTTCAGAGATTGTCCCTGCTGCCCGGGTGAGTCGAGCCCAGTCTTGTTCAGTTAATTTCCCACTTCGGATTCGAGTCGACTCAACTTTTCCTTCAGAGGACAAAAGTCTATGGATAATTTGTAAGCGAGACATTTCCAGAGAGAAAAAAAGAACCGGTTTTTTGGTGTGAAGAGCTGCGTGGCGAGCCACGCCTAGAGAAAAACTGGTCTTTCCCATACTAGGCCTACAAGCCACAACGACAAGATCTGAGGGCTGAAACCCTTGTGTCAATTTATCAAGTTCAATCCAACCTGACGGAGTTCCAGTCATTTCATTTTGATTTTCAAAACGTTTTTCAAGCTCGGTAAAAGCAGAGCGTACTAAATCTCGAGCAGCAGAGACGTTCTCTGAGCGTTTAGTAGAACTTACTTTGAAAATTTCTCTTTCTGCAAAATCAACAAGCTCAGCTGAGGGGATTGCTGGATCAAAGCCTTTTTGAGCAATTTCAGTACAGGAATTTATCAGTCTTCTTTTAACAGCTTGTTCAGCTACCAGTTGGGCGTATTTCTCGGAGTGAATTGCTGTGGGCACTTTCTCTAAGAGTTCTGCCAAATAGGGAGCCCCACCAATTTCTTCAAAAACACCCAGCTCTTTCATTTTGGAAGTCAGAGTGACGAGATCAATAGGTTCAGATCTTTTTGCAAGTTCCTGCATCGAATGAAAGATTTTGGCGTGGGCTGGACGGTAAAAATCGTGAGTAGAGAGAGAGTCTGCGACTCGATCAAAAGAATTATGATCGAGAAGAATTCCCCCGAGAACAGACTGTTCTGCCTCAAGGTTTTGAGGCGGTACCCGCAAATCAGTTGTGACCATGGGGTTTCATAACTTGAGCGAAAGAGGATGGCAATGAGACGAAATAAAAATTCTAAGAAAGTGACGGTCGATTTTCTTCCGATGAAGACGGCAAAGTCTCTACAGATTCACTTCCTGTAAGTCGGCTCACCGCGCTACTAAATTGAGATAAATGGGTTCCAGCTATTCCGAAGGCCGATTGTGCTTTTTGAAGAGCGGAGCCGATATCTTCAAATCGAGATTCAAAATTGAGAAAGTGCTGTTGAGATTTTTTCACTTCCAGAATCGTTTTCTCTACGCCCTTTGCCATTTCATAATAATTTCGAGCTACTGAAACAGCGTGTAAAGTTACTGATAAAGTATTTGGGGAGACAGCGTACACTTTGTTTTTGGAAAGTTCTTCGCAAAGCTTATGGTTGCGCAGCATTTCAAAGTACAGGGTCTCGCTTGGAACAAAAAGAAGCGCCATGTCAGTTGTTCCGAACTCAGGATGAATGTACTTTTCCTTAATTTGCTTAGAAAGGGAACGCATCACGTCATAGAGAGTTTTCCTGGCGCTTTCTAATTCCGCTGGTTCTGAAGTTTCAAAAAGAGCCAGTACTTGTTCCTTGGGAAATTTACTATCGATCGGGAGGACTGCATTGGGGTACTTGATCACAGCATCCACTCTTTCCGTCGAATGGGGAACCACTCGATATTGCAGTTCATAGGCCTCTTGAGGAAGTAGGTCATTCAGAAGGGACTCGAGCATGGCTTCTCCAAACCCACCCCTCAGATGGGGAAGCTTGAGCAGGTTATTGAGATCATGAATGGACTGACCCACTTGATTTAAATTTAAAAGTTGAAGCTCTGCACGTTTTAAGTGCTCTTGAATTTTATCAAAATGAAGAAAGCCCTCTTTTAAATTGAGCTCGAGCTTTGAGCTCACGCTTTGAGTGAGATCTCCTAAGCGCGTTTCGAGCTTTTTTTCCATGGAGCCGACTTTAGTATCTAATCCTAAAGAAGCTTGTTGAAGTCCTTTTTGAAGCTCCATGCGGTTCTGTTGAAGAGCATCCGAGATTTCGGTTCGAAGAGTTGAATGCTTAATTTCTTGCGATCGTTCCACTTCCTTTTGAGCCACCATCAAGTTTCTTTGCAGACTTTCAAAATTATCTGCGAGCAATTTAAATCCGGCCTGCGATTGACTCTGTTGGGATTTCTGAAGCCAAAGAGCAAAAGCGATGAGCGCTAATCCCAGTAAACCCAAAAGGAGAAGAAGAGAAGTTGTCATACACTTATCCGTAACATAGCTTTATCTCTGGGTCATGGATTTTAAAAAAGGAGTGCAAATGAAAGTTTTTATCAGGGTGTTCATGGGGGGAATGATGAGCTCTTTTGCATTTAGTCTGAATCTAGAGCTTCTTCCCATTGTTAAAGAGGGGCTTAAAGAACCTGTTGCGGTTGTTTTTGAGCCCGGTAACTCAGAGAAAATGTATCTGGTTGAACAAAAGGGGCGAGTGGTTTTATGGCAAGAGGGAAAGCTTTCCAAAACGCCATTTCTAGATATTCAGAACAAAGTCAATTTCGGAGGAGAAAAAGGGCTTTTAGGTTTAGCGTTTCATCCCCAATTCTCAAAAAATGGAAGATATTTTATTAATTACACTGCGCTAGCTCCTGATTTGAAAACTTTTATAGTGGAAAGAAATCGGGATAATCAAATGGAGAGAGTTCTTTTGGAATTTTCCCAACCGTATTCCAATCATAATGGCGGACAGCTTGCTTTTGGACCCGATGGATTTTTATACATTGGTACTGGAGATGGAGGAAGCGGGGGGGATCCCTTAAACAAGAGCCAAGATCTAAGCTCCGTTTTAGGGAAAATCTTGCGGATCGATGTAGATCAAAAACTCCCTTATGGAATTCCGCAGGAAAATCCCTTTTTTGGAGAGAATCAAAAAAGAGAAGTGTTTGCTTTGGGGCTCAGAAACCCTTGGAGATTTAGTTTTGATAAACTCACTGGAGCTCTTTTTGTAGGAGATGTCGGACAAAACCGACTCGAGGAAATCAACGTCGTAGAAAAGGGTAAAAACTATGGGTGGAAAGTAATGGAAGGTGACTTGTGTTTTTTTCCGAAAAGTAACTGTAGCCAAAAAGGATTGGAGCCCCCGATTGCTGTTTATGGGAGGGAAGAGGGGGGCTCTGTTACTGGGGGATATGTCTATCGGGGAAACCAAATCCCCTCACTCAGAGGGATTTACTTGTATGGGGATTTTATGTCCGGAAAAATGTGGGGGCTTAATTACGATCAAAAAACTCGAAAAAGGCAAAAACCTCAATTGCTTTTAGAAACCAAAATTGAAATAGCATCTTTCGGAGAGGACCCTACAGGGGAAATTTATTTAGTCGGTTACTCAGGGGGAGTGTATCGCTTAATAGATAAAAATTAAGCTTCCACTTTTGAAAACCGCTTCATGAACTTAAGAGTCCAAGGCCCTCGCTCAGACAAGTAAGTGTTTTCCATTCTCATTCTGGGGAGAGCGAGATCGCAAAAGTTTGTGATGAGCTCTCGTCGCTCGGGATCTTGGCGTGATTGATCCACAAGGCATTTCATTGCATAGTAATCACTTGTGATTCTCGTGAGTCTTTCTGCAGCGAGAAAAGGAAAAGTGAGGTCCGTTTTTTCTGAAAGTAATTTCAAAGAAAAATCTTTAAGGAACTCTTGAATTTTAACTTGTTTCAGATCTTCAATATCTGCTTTAAATTTGTCTTTGATGATGCTCAGAAGAATTTTTCGGATAGCTTGATTGAGTTCATTTCTTCCCTGAAGAAGAGCTGACTTAACTGGGTCGAGAGTTAGTTTGGATTCAGCCCAAGCTCCGGCAAGGGAGCCTAAAAAGCCAGCAGCATGTTGAGCGACGTCTTTTAAAGTGTCTTTCAACACCATGAGACTTTGAATTTGTGAAGTGCCTTCATAAATGGGGTAAATAATGGATTCTCTCCAGAGCCTCTCAACGGGGTATTCTCTACACACTCCATAACCGCCAAAAATTTGAACCGCATTTTTAGTAAGGGTGACTGCTTTTTCACAACAATAATATTTGGCAAGTGGAGTGAGCCTTCTGTAGCGAGTTTTCCACTTTCGAATAGCTTTTTCGTCGCCTTTAGCTTGAGCCAGAGCGAGTAAGTCCCCACAACAAGCAGCTTCCATGACTAAGCTTCTCATTGCCGTGATTTCTAATTCCATCTCTGCGAGCATATCGGCCACTAAAGGGTGCTGGACGATGGGCTTGTCCCAAGTTACTCGTTGTTGGGCGTAAGCTTTGGATTCTTCAAAAGCTGCAGTGGCTATTCCCACAGCAAGAGCTGCCATGGCCAACCGAGCTTCGTTCATGAGATCAAGCATGACTTTAAATCCATCTCCCTCCGGTCCCAAAAGCTCCGCCTGAGAGTCTTCAAAAGCAAGTTCGCAAGTGGGGGAAGAATGAAGACAAACTTTGTCTTCAATCTTGGTGACTTTGATATTGGGCTTTCCATCTATTTCTTTTGGGATGATCACGACGGACAAGCCCTGAAGTCCCGAAGACAGGGGCTCGTATCGTGACTGGGAAAC
>OGVP01000049.1_pt1 | contig 16004 bp, 18 predicted proteins | sample 1575791 | NCBI WGS metagenome assembly OGVP01 (sample SAMN07581537, study PRJEB24739) | freshwater metagenome
GTTTCCCAGTCACGATAAGGGGAGTCGGAGAGAATTGTGGAGAAGTGAAGCAAATCGAGCGGAATAGGCTTTAAAAAGAAGGAGGATGAAAGTCGAGAAGAAAAGGACTCGACTGAACACTCCGGGTAGGTAATGTAACGATGAGTTTCTGAAAGCAAAGTCCGTAAAGCTTCAAAACATTTTGGATGATAAAGGGAGAACGGAGCCCCCTCAGAAAGTTGTTCGTGAATATTGAAAGTTGCTTGTCCTGTCCCAAAAGGGACCCGCCGAGAAAAACGGCCTGCAAGGTACAAAGGATTTCCATGGAGGTGATAATGGATGGGACCCACTTTTCTGAGCTTGTTGAGGAAATGGAAGTCTTCACCCGCTTGGCGTTTGGGGAAACCCCGGACAGCTGCATAAGAGTCTGGTCTCACAGCTAAACAGCTTCCAATGGAAGGGTATGCGAAAGGAGAAAAGGCAAAACGAAGGCCTAAATAATAATACCGAAGATGAATTTCATAGAGCGTCAAAGCCTGCGCCCCTACAAAACTGCTTTTTGAATGGCGATACCGGTAATGGAGTGCCACGCTCTGCTCGGGAAGACTCTGAGGAACAAAATAATCCTCTGGCACTCGGGCATCTGCATCTGATGTCCATATCCAATCGGTTCGTAGCTGTCCTGTGTAAATGAGTTCCAATAAAAGGTCACACCCAATCTTTCTTGCCAAACCCACCCCATCCTTGTCACCAAAAGGAAAATCACAAAAACGATTCACCCAAAGAATATTTGTGTTTGGAGAAAAATGCTCAAAACAAAAAAGAGGTGTTTTTAATGAGGATTGCCGGAGAGCTCGGCTCAGGACTTGTGCATTGTTGTTTTTTAGCTCCTCACTGTCTGAAGCAGAGCCATTAATCACCGCAACTACAAGCAAAGGACGTGGATGATTTAAAGATGCACTATCCAAAGAAAAAAGAAGACTGTTTATTTCTGAGAACGACTCGCCTCTTAAGGGAATAGCAATGCCAGCACCGAAAGGCGTCTTGGAAAAGCGAAAGTCTCTAAGCGATCGCACTTCACTTTCTGCGTAATGTTCCAGATATCGAGATGTCACAGAGGACCCAGAATGCATTAGTGAACTGCGGGACGAATCGGAGTGCTAGAAAAAATCCGATCTTCCACATCGAGCCAAAAAGCAAGTCTAGAATCTACGATTTCATTGTTAAAAAACTTCCGAGCAAGTTGAACGAATAAATGCTGGTGCTGATGTTCTGCTTTTGAAAGTCGTTGATAAAAAGCTTTGAGTTCTAAATCCTCTAGACTTTCTGACAGCAAAGTAAGTTTTTCAGTGCCTCGCGCCTCAATAACTCCAGAGACAAGAAGACGATCTAGAAATCTCTCCTCTCGACCAAATCTGACTTCCTTCATCAAAGCATTGACGTAAGGGTCTTGTTCATCCGGTGCTAGAAAGACCCCTCTTTTTTTCATCCATTTAAAAACTTGATGAAAGTGCTCGAGTTCTTCACGAGCAAACATAATCATAGGTTCCAGAAGTTCAGGTCTATCCGGGTAGCGGACCACAAAGGACATGCCTACGGCGCTAGCTTTTCTTTCGCATGAGGCATGATCAGCCAAAAAAACGTCAAAGTTCCCAAGAACACATTTAACCCAATCGGTGGGGGTGGCTGTGCGTAGTTGCATGCTTTGGGAATAACGTTTCGTCGGTATGAGGTCAATAAGCGATTGGGGGGAGCTTGATAACCCATCGGTCTTGAATCAATCGAATCCCAGTCAAAAGAAAGACCAAGACAACGAGGGGAACAGCGAAAAGCCACCAGGCCTCGGAGAGCTCTTGGTATTGTCTAAATCCCTCTGCCAAAGTAGGAGCGGGAATGGGATACCCAAGGCCCCAAAAATCAAGAGCCGTTAAACTCAAAACAGATGAGAAAAGAAGAGGGGGGAAAAAACCAGCAGCAAGCGAAGTCAACTGGGGAAAAACGGTATGAGTGATAAGCCTGGTGGGGGAGAAGCCTTGGGACTTCGCGGCCAAAAAGAGCGGGCTCTCTAAAAGAGTTTCGCTCTCAATGCGGACCCTTTGAGCGAGCGTGCCCCATCCTAAGCACACTTTTACAATGCCTATTAGAGCAATATTGCCTGGAAAAAAGGAGGAGAGCCCGAGGGCAATAGGCAAAAAAGGTAGAGCCGAGCTCACTTCAACGAGAAGAGAAACTAAGAGCTTGAGTGGGTAGGGAAAAAAAATCATGAAAGTCCCAGCTGCAAAACCGACCACATAAATACCCGCAGTTACCCCCAACGAAAAATTCAAGGAATTAACTGTTCCAAATAAAAGGCGGACGAGACAATCTCTTCCTAACTCATCTGTTCCCAAAATGTGTAAAAGGCTTGGCGGCTGAACTGGGGGAAGAGACTCATCCATAAATTCCGGTAATAAACTCTCAGGATAAATAGACGGAAAGAATCGAAGAAAAAAAAGACAATAAGCAACTCCAATCCAAAGCGTCCAGAGAAAAAAGTAAAAGCGAGTCCAAAAACTATTAAAAAAAGTCATGGTGCTGGATTGGACAACTGACGATTAAACAGATTGTTAAAAAGCTGGTCCCGTAACCATCCCAAAAAAAGTCGGCCGAAACCCAGCAAAAGAGATATTCCTAGAAGGAGAGGGCCATCTTGGTTTCGGTAGGCTTCGAAAGTGAGAAGTCCCACTCCGGAAATTCTAAAAAGAGGTTCTACGACTAAACTCGTAGCCCAGTAAATCGACCACCAAGCTGGCAAAAAGGAGAGGAGAACCCCCAGCATCGGCTTGAAAAGGTTTCGAGCTATAATTCGATGCCAAGGGCTTCCCTGGGCCAGAGCAGATCGAACATGACTTTTTGTGAGCTCTTCCTTCAGTTTAGCATTGAGTAAAAATACGAGATAAGGCAAAGGGGTGAGCACATAAAGTCCTAACGCTAAAATAACCGAACGGACTTCAGGAAAAATGTGTTGAAAAAAAACACCCGTGGCGAAAGGAGGGATACAAAGAAGAATCGTTGCTTTCCAAAACAAGACTTTTCCAAAAAGAAAATCCTTCGATAAAACTTCCGATCCAGCCCAAGAGAGGCTCGACAAAGAAACCCCCAATAAACTTAACGCAGCCAAAAAAGGACTGGGTCCACCTCTTTGCCAAATTAAGGACCCAATACTCTGTCCCGTCCAAACGGATTGCCCAAAATCTCCCCGGAATAGATCCTTAAAAAAAGTAAAGAGACGATTGAGAAAAGGCTCATGAAGGCCCCACTGAGTCTCAAGAATTGCTTGAGCCTCAGGAGGCAAACTCGCTGAAGAAGCCGAATGAGTTAGTTTAGAAACCAAATGCGCTAAAGGACTAAAGGGAAGGTAATAAAAAATCAGAAACAGACCAAAAGCTAGAACACAAAAAGAAAAAAGGAGTTCTAAAACAGAAATAAGATTACGAACCACTGTTTTGGTCATTTCGTTTCCAAAAATGAAAGAGCTGGTTCCAACGAGAAAAGCGGAAATATCCTGGCTTTTGAAAATCAAATTGGTCCCAATAAGCTATTCTTTGAGCTTTGGGTTCCCAGGAAAAAGCTATTGGAAAGGCTTGAGCAATGATCAAATCAAGTTCCTGAATCACTTGGACTCTCTTTGCTTCAGGTAAAGGTTTCTTAAGTTCACTTAACAGAGAATCTACTTTGGAGTCACTAAATCCGGTCACGTTTCCGGATTGCGGATCAGAGGCTCCGTTGCTATGCCAGGTCATGGATAGATCCCGCATGTTTTCATCTCGATTTCTGGAAAAATCAATGGCATCAAACTGTCCCGAGTTTCGTTGTTTCAGGTAAGAGCCCCAGTCCACTACTCGAATGTTAGCGCGAATTCCGACTTTTCGTAAATCTTCTTGATAAACGGCTAAAAATTTTGCTGCAGGGGGATTTCCAGTCAAAATTTCAAAAGTCATTGACTGTCCATTCTTTGTCAGAGTCTTGTGGGCAGAGAGAGACCAACCCGCTTTTTTGAGAATTTCCAGAGCTCTTTCTGGATGGAAAGGCACGGGGGTGTTTTTGGGGTGGTGGTAGGGCGAAAGCGAATTGGCAATTCCAGTGGAGGGGCGGTATTGATCAAAAAAGAATTCCTGAATCAGGCGTTGCCTATTAAAGAGAAGTGAGAGAGCTTCTCGAACTCTCACATCCTGAAAAAGCGGTTTTCTCAAGTTCCAAGCTATTCCAGCCATCGCAAAGGGGATATCGTTTTTAACTTCTAATTTTTTAATTTTTTGAGAAGTGAAAAGTTCTGTTTGGGTGTCTTTAGCCCACGATCTTGCAGATAAGAAATAAAGATAGTCAATTTCGTGTTTCAGTAAGAGTCGGAGGAGGGAAGGAGGGTCCGAGTGAATCAGAAAATCAATACGATCAAAAAAATACTTCCTGCTGGAAGCAGATTCTGCCTGCGCCCAATAGGTTTTGTTTTTCTCAAGCGAAATACTTTTGCCCCACTGAACTTGCTTGAATAGATAAGGCCCCGAACCCATAAAGGTTTCATTGAAATCTTTCAGGAAATCGCCTTTGGAAAAAGTTTTTTGCGGCAGAATAAAAAGCTGGGAAAAAGCGGAGAGTCCTGCCAAGAGAGGTTTGTCAGAAATGAAAACGACCCGTTGGGGAGACTCCACTTTGCACTTTTGTATTTCCGCAAACTGCGCCAAGTAAGCTGTGACTTGGCGGCCAGTTCTTTGAAGAAGTTCCCAAGTGAATTGAACATCCTGAGCTGTGACAGGTGAGCCATCCGAAAAACGCGCTTTGGGGTTTATTTCGAAAACAAAACGGGTCAAAGATTCGTTCTGGGAGAAATGAGATGCTAAAGCTGGCTCCGGATTCAGGGTATCCAAATTGAGTCGAACCAGAGGCTCTAAGACCAGCGAGGAAACCGCCTCGGAATAATCATCAAAGCCCAGGTAGTAGAGGGTCGATTGCGGAAAGCCCGCAAGCCCTACTCGAATTTCATTTGGTGCAGGGGCCCCGAAAGCCCCGAAGCTGATCCCCAAAGAAAAAAGAACGAGCAAACGGCTTAGATTTAGATGCATCAACTCACTGATTATAAGAGTTCGAGAGGGTTTCAAACAAAAAAAGTTCGAAAAAAGGACTTGGGGAGCTTGAATGGAAAAATGGGAAAAAAAATAGGCTCCAAAACTTTGGCCTGAGATTGCAGAGCTCTTGGGTTCAAGGAGGTTCTTATGACGGAAACACACAAACATTACCAACTCAAAAAGCAAGTCGTTCTTCAAATCCTGCAGGAAAACTCATTAAAAAAATGGTGGGTCGCTGAGTTTTCAGGCATTCATAAAACGACTCTTCGCCGGTGGCTTCAGGGAAGAACAAAGTTCATTCAGAATAAGAATATTGAAAACTTGGCTGGAGTTTTAGGGACATCAGTTCTGGCCATTGCGGAGCCCATAAAGTTAAAACGGCCAAAGAGCATAAAAATATAATAAAAACAATAAGATAAAACAACGCTTGGAGAGCTTGACGGGCCCCCTCTGCTTCTCTTAGGCTTTAGCCTCATTGCGTAATGAGGCTGGGCCTGGGGGAAGAATGAAAAAGTTTATCAAACGAGCAGGGATGGGAAGAGCGTTTTGTCTTCTAGGGAGCTTCTTAGTTTTTTCACCGCTTGCCCCTGCACAAAACTGGGAGAGTCTTGAAACAGCCTTTTTAAAAGATCACCGAGTTTTTCAAAAAGTGGTTGAAGGAAAGAGCCAATGGACTAGCGCCTTTTGTGAGGGAACTTATAATTATCGAGTGCTTCTTCAAACTCAAATCACCCGTTTGAAGATTGTGGTCAATGAAGATGGTTCCGTTAGGTTGAAGGCTCGATTTTCAAATCCCTATGTTGGATTTCAAGGAAACTATCAAGGCTTTTATTCTTTTTGTTTCCCAGTGAGTGGGTGGTCAGGAATCAGTTTGGATTATGCAGAAGTGGAGTCTGTGATTCATTTTTCTGAAGGTCTTGAGGGAAGGGTCATCCTGAGGACAGAAGTGGAGTCTATTCATTTGGGCAATGTGACTACTGGAGCTCTTTCAAAAGATTGGGAAGAGAAGATCACAACAACTCTCAACGAGGGAATTGCTCAAGTGTGGGCGACCAGTTGGGGAGAGTGGCTGGAATCTCAAATCTCCTATTTCTTAAACCAGAACTTACCCATCAATCTTTAAGGGGAAATCATGCGAGATTTTTTTGATTGGTTGCGCACTGCTGACCCCAACTCACGAAAGAAAGCTGTTCTTCTGATAAGCCTTGGAAGTGCTTTAACCCTAGTGAGTGTTTTAGCCATCTGGTATATCCTGAAAGCTCGAACTTCAATTCTTCCAATGGAAACTCAGCAGGAAGTGGAATCAAAAACGAGCGATCACTCCCAGGGGCAGGGGACTAGTGCCTACACGTTTCCTTACGAAATCAATCAAGTGTCGATGGCCTTGATGAATCGGAAAGGCACTCAAACTGCCTATGCGCAGTTCAGTTTAATTTTGGATTGCCCGAGTGAGGAATCTAAAAAACTGCTAACAATGAATCGGGCCAAGCTCCTAGATACGATTTTTGTTGTGGGAAGTGGATTTTATTTGGACGATTTCAAAGGCTCTGAAGCGACCAAAGGATTTGAGAAATTTAAAACTCAGCTTCTTCAAAAATACCAGGGAGAATTTCAAGCCCAAGCTCCAAAGGAAATTTCCTTGAAAGATTGGATTGTAAACTGAGCCGTAAGTTGGCAGTCCCCTGTTCGACCCTAAAACAACTTTGAAGCTATTCAGTTTGTATGCTCTGCGGGAGCCGTTTGGCACAGGTTTGCAGTATGGGGAGAGGCCAAAGGTTGGAAAGCTCTTTCGTGAGAGCGAGTTTTCAGCCAGAATACAGAGTTGTTAGTTTATGTGGATGCGGTGGATCACGATATTGCTGATGCTAGGGTTTGTCTCTGGCTGCGGAAAAAATGACGGGTTTCGTGTGGCCGGACCTGCTTTAGGACCGGTTTCGCCGGGCCCATCTATGCCCATTCTTCCCCCATCTAACCCAGTTCCTTATCCATATCCTTCCTATGGAAATGGCGGGTTTCAGCCATATTATCCGGGAAGCTACGGTCCGAGATTTTATCCCTGGGCCCCCATTTATAATTTCTACCAGCAGAATATTTACCTTCAACCCGTGTTCCTAGTGCTTTGGTCCGGTTGGCAGAATTTCGCTTTGGTGAACCGAGTCCCTGTTTATGATTTCACTCAGTTTTGGTATCAGTACTGCCCGCAAGCAATGTCTCCCAGTTTGTATCAATACTTTTCAACAACCTTCTACCCTTGGATGACCCCCACTCAAGTCTTTTCTCCCACGTACTCTCCTCAAGTGTTTTGGCAAAATTACACCGGGATTCCTTTTTCTCAGTCTTGCAACACTGCTTCTTGTTATTAGCTTAAAAGGGATCTCTAACAAAAAAAGTAAGACTCCCCCTGGCAGGTTTGTCTTGTAAATGGGCAAGCCGCTTTTCACGTGCCCATTTGTGGTTTGCCCTTACAACGTTAGCTACAGGGTAGGGGTCCGGGCGGCGGTTTTCTTTTCCTGGGTTGATACGGAATCAGTCCTAGGGTCTCAAGCTGGTTTTGGTAGATATAGCGGTGCAAGTTGAAGAAATCCCTTCCCCAATGCACGATTCGTTTCCAAGCAGGCCGTAGCCAAAAGCCAAGCTCATTTTTCTTGCCTCTGACGGCTCCTGTGATTTTTTGTGCGATTTGCCCTGTCAGAACTCTTAGAAAATTGTGCAAGCTTTTTGAATTTGGGGCTTTTAAGAGCAAGTGAATGTGATTGCTATTTAAGGAATTATTGTAAATTTTTACTTGGAACTTCTCTGCTGTTTTAGAAAGTAGTTGAGAAGTGAGTGCTTTGTTTTTTTTGAGTCTCAAGACGGGGAATCTTGCCCGTAATACCAAGTGCAATGCCTGTTTCGTGGGGTTCATCAAGAGTTTGTATCATGACTTTTTTGAGGGCTCTTTGGTAAAGCGCAGAAGAGAATTTTATAGGGGCATTAAAATCGTTGGAAAGGTATCTGGAAGCTGCCATTTAAGCTTTTTTGAAATTTCAATTTAACAAACCATTTCCCCTTTAACCCCAGTCACCCTGAACAATCAAGAAACCCGTCAACAGTTCCAGGGGAGCCTCTTAAAGGCTCGTCTTTAGAATTGAGAATTGAGTCATGCTCAAAGAAAATCACACGAGCTCTGCGGCACTCTCAATTCTCGTTGCGTCTTAACGAACAATCAACTACTTGCACAAAAAAGATTGAGAACAGCTTAAAAGTCAAATCTCTGACGCACAGAAAGTCATACTGACGTTTGATGGATCGCATTAAGCCGATTTTCTGGTGCTCTCGGTGGCATTTCCTTTGCACACTCTCGTTGAAACGCAAAATTTTATTCTCGGGGGACTCTATGGCCGAAGCTGCCAAGAAACTAAGTGAAGTGCCTTCAAAAAAAGAGGGAACATCAAAAGAGGGGGGGGTATCGGCCCAAGCACCCCAGAAAAAAGATTGGATCGGAATCCTCTCCTTGATGGTTGTTGCCATCAATTTGGGTGCAGTGGGAGGGCTTGGGTTTTATTTGAACAAAGCTTGGACCAAAATGGTCGAAATGGATATGAGGATCAGCCAAGTAGCGGCTGCGCAGAAAGAGGACGCTGCTCCCACTCCCAAGCAACTTTCCGGACGGTCTCTGACTCCACCCACACCAGGGACGCTTTATCCTCTGGAAAGTTTCTTAGTAAATATCACCAGCGATCAAGGTCCCAAATTTTTACAAACACAAATGGAGTTTGAGCTAACCGATGCGGCCACCGAAGATGAAATCACCAAAAAGAAAGCAGCTATTCGAGATGCCATTATTGTTTTGTTGAGTAGCAGAAGCTACAAGCAAATTCGAGAAACGACCGGAATGCTCAATTTGAGAAGAGACATTCTTAGATCTGTAAACAATTTGCTGACGTCTGGCCAAATTCGGGAAGTTTACTTTACTCAATTCCACTTCAACTAAAAGGGATCCTTATGCCTGAAGTGTTAAGCCAAGCAGAAATAGATTCCTTATTAACGGCTGTCTCATCTGGAGAACTTGCATCCGATGGAACTTCGCCTCAGGCCTCTTTTGCTTCGGAGGGCGGCAAGCAAGACTGGATAGCTTACGATCTAACCTCCCACGAAAAAATAGTCCGCAGTCGGATGGTGGCCCTTCAAGGTATCCACGAGCGGTTTGCAAGACTTTTTAGAGGTTCCCTCAGCCAGTACCTGAAGCGACCTGTCACTGTAAATTTCAATCGAATCGACTTCATGAAGTTTTCTGACTATTTAAAAAATCTTGTTCTTCCCACTTCAGTAAATATTCTAAGCATGAATCAACTAAAGGGAAGCTTGCTCTTTTTGGTAAGCTCAAAGCTGACCTACGCTTTGGTCGATGCTTATTACGGAGGTTCCGAACGTCCGTTTTCAAAAATAGGAACTCGAGATGAATTCACGAGCATCGAAAATAATATGGTGAACCGAATTTCGAAGTTTGCCGTATCCGACATTCAAGAAGCTTGGAGACTCAATTACCCCCTTAAACTGGATCATGTTCGAACAGAAACCAATCCTCACTTTATTGGAACCATTCATCCATCAGAGCTCGTCGCAGTCGTCATTGTCGACGTTGAATTTGAGAACTTAACGGGCCCTTGTCAGCTTGTTATTCAATTAGAGCCGCTTTTGAAGATTCAGGAATATTTGGGTTTTAATGTCACCGGTGAATTCAGCATGGAAAAGACAGAATGGCGAAAGCACTGGATCAGCGAAGTGATGACTACTGAACTCTTAGTACAAGTTGAGCTCGGTTCAACAAAAAAAACGCTTGGGGAAATTGAGCGGTTTCAAAAAGGACAGGTCCTCGCTTTGAACCAAGATGCCACTGGCCCATTGGTTATTTTTGTACAAGGTTTACCCGTCATGAGTGGAATGATGGGAAATGTGCGCGGTAATGTAGCCGTACAAATGACAAGCACTTTAAACTCGGACGAATCTCATGAAGGAGAGCGGAATGATAAAAGCAAAATGGTTAATGGCTAATCAAGAAGGAGATGGAGGAAGTACAGGGGGACCCAATCTTAAAGTAGTCAACGAAGTCCCAACCCCAGAATCTTTAGAAAATGTTTTAGACATTCCTTTGAAGGTAAGTGTTGAGCTAGGTCGAACCAAAATTCTGGTCCAAGATCTCATCAAACTCCACAAGGGCTCCGTCATTGAACTTCAAAAAATAGCCGGTGAAGCTTTGGAAGTTTTGGTTAACGACAAAGTGGTGGCAAAAGGCGAAGTAATTGTAACCAACGATAAGTTCGGAATCCGACTTACCGATATCGTGAGCAGCACCCAACGAATCCGTCAACTTGGAGAAGTCGCATGAGGCAAGTGGTGATTTTCGCTTTCATGGCTCTGGGCTATTTAGCTCTGGGCTTTGAAGTACGAGAAATTCAGGTCACAGGGCAGGATAATGCCCAGGTGATTTTTGTAGGGCAGGTTCCTTCTGCTCCTCAGAACTTGAGAGTGAATGAAAACTCGTTGGAATTTGCTTTTCCAGCGACTTATTTATCAGATCGGAAAAGCGAAAAATTAGAAATTCTTTCTCCTCATGCTCTTATCAAGCGAGTCACTTTGGTTCAGGGCAGCGAAAATGCCCTAAAAGGAAAAATTGTACTCAATGGGAGCATGGAAGGGATCAAAGAAAGACTCCATTGGGATACTTCTTCACAAAATCTCATTCTTCGAATCGATTACCCCGCAAAGAACGGAGCAGCACTCAAACTCCTTCAAGAAGAGCAAACTCCCCTCTTGGCTTCAGCAGCAGGGAAGGCTACCGAACAAGCCCATTCCCATAGAACCCTTTTTGTGCTGATGACCTTTGTCTTCGTGGCTCTTGCGCTCGGAATGGTGGTTCTCTTTCGTGTTCTTAAAAAGAAGGGTTCTCTTAAAGGCCCACGCAAATACTTGATTGAGCAGTTAGGATACTGCCCCCTCGGGACCAAGTCGGGAGTGAGTCTTTTAAAAGTCGGCACTGAGTTCGTTCTGGTCGGGATCACACCTAACCAGATCAGCATGCTCTCCCAATTGCCAAAGCTTCAGGAGCAATATGCAGAGGAAACTGGTTTTGAAAGAAGCGTATTTAAGGAAGCTGTCTCGCAAGAAGTCCAACGACTCCGATAAAAGATGATGGCACTTTTAATAAAACTTTTCTTAGCGGTCTCCGAACTCTCAGCTTTTGCTGCAGAAAAGGGCGGAGCCCTCCCACCCCTTCAACTCTCAGTGGGAGGGGCCAATACTCCTGATCAAACTGCAGTCGCTCTGAAAATCATTGCTCTTCTTACTATTTTAGGTCTTGCACCTTCTCTGCTCATCATGATGACCTCTTTTGTAAGAATCGTCATTGTGATGTCATTTTTAAGACAAGCCATCGGCACACAAGTGCTTCCTCCCAATCAGTTGATTGTCGCGCTATCCTTATTTCTCACAGCTTTTATCATGGCTCCAGTTTGGAAAGGGATTAATCAAGATGCGTTACAACCCTATCTCAACAACAAGCTGTCCCAAAAGGAAGCGCTTTCTTTAAGTGAAAGTTATGTACGAAAATTTATGTTCAAACAGACCCGAGATAAAGATCTCGGTCTCTTTGTGAAACTAGCAGGAGTTGAAACACCCGAGAAAAGAGCCGAAGTGCCCACTTATGTTTTGATACCCGCTTTTATGATTTCTGAGTTGAAGACCGCTTTCTACATTGGCTTCATGATTTACATCCCTTTTCTAGTTTTAGATATGGTTGTGGCATCTGTGTTGATGGCTATGGGAATGATGATGTTGCCTCCAGTGGTGATCTCCTTGCCTTTTAAGTTAATTTTATTTGTCCTCGTGGATGGCTGGCAATTAATTGTGGGATCGCTTGTAAAAAGTTTTGGCTAGGGGGAAAAATGACACAGGAAACAGTGTTAGACATTCTCAGACAGGCTCTTAAAACAGCTGTTCTTCTCTCTGCTCCTCTTCTGCTTTTTGGACTGGTAGTAGGGGTCATCACAAATATTTTTCAGGCAGTGACCCAACTGAGCGAAACCACTCTGGCCGTGGTTCCGAAGTTTGCTGCGATGCTTTTGGCTCTGCTCTTGTTTTCGCCATGGATGTTAGATGTAATTACAGATTTCACTTACCAACTCTTTGAAAACATTCCCTCAGCAGTGAGATAGAAATGCTCTCTCAATTGTATCCTGCAGCTTGGAATCAATATTTGGATATCTCCGTGGTCATTCTGCGTTTGCTGGGACTTTTTTTATTAGCGCCTGCCTTTAATCATCGGTCGATTCCAGTGGTGATAAAAATCGCACTAGCTTTTGCGCTTTCCTTAGCCCTGTATCCAGTGGTTCGCCCGTTACTGGGCGCTTTTCCATCGGATCTCTTCGGAATCCTAGCTTTAGCGATTCGGGAAACAGTAATTGGTCTCTTTCTGGGGCTCTCAGCTCATTTGGCAGTGGAGGCCATTCATACTGCTGCACAGTTTATTGGATTTCAAATGGGATTTGGGGTGGGAGGATTGATGGATCCTCAAATGCAGAGCTCTGTGACCGTTTTAGTGCCACTCTATGGTTGGGTGGTCTTAATGCTGTTTTTCGCGCTGAATCTACACCATGAGCTCATTTATTTATTTGTTCAGAGTTTTAGAATGACCAAGGGAATTGAGGACAGCTTTCTACAAAACGGTGCTGTGATGAAACATCTCGTTTCTATGTTCGGAGATTTGTTTGTCACAGCGGTAAGAATGGCTGCTCCTTTTACCTTGTTAGCTCTCGCTTGTAACGTTGCTGTCGGACTCCTCAATCGAATGATGCCACAAATGAACGTCATGCTTTTTAGCTTTCCGATCACCATTCTTTTAGGTCTTTTGACTTTCTATTTAGTGGCTCCTGAACTGTTAGATTTTATTGAAGTGATGCTTTCCGGAGCCAGTGAAAAAACCGTAGCCCTTTTGAGGGCCCTCTAAACACTTATGGCACTTTTTGAAGGCTCAGACGAAGAAAGAACTGAAACCGCGACTGCTTACCGGCGCGAAGAGTTCCGGAAACAAGGCAGTGTGGCACTTTCTCGAGAAGTAGTTTCTCTATCTTTAATCGCCTGTGCTCTAGGGGTGCTTTACGTTTCAGTACCGACACTTTTCCAGGAGTTTGGGAAGCTTATCGAGTTTTTTTTTCGTTTTGGTAGAGGGGCCGAAGCGAGTAAGCAGGATGTTCTAGCTCTTCGTAGTATCGTCGGAAAAAGTTTTGTATGGATGGTCGGTCCTATTTTATTGGGTGCTTGCCTGGTGAGTTTAACGGCCTGTGCTGCTCAAGTGGGTTTTTATGTAACTTGGGAACCTCTGAGTCCTAAATGGGATCGTTTAAATCCCATCACGGGGTTTCAAAGACTTTTCTCATCTAAAGGTTTTATCGAGGCATTGAAAGCGCTTATCAAAATTGGAGTAGTCGGGTGGATTGTGTGGAAGTTTTCGCAGGCAGAACTTCACACTTTTGGATTGCTTTTAAGCAAGGCACCAGGTGAGGAGGTTTTACTGATTTTAAAGCTTCTTGCAAAACTGGTCCTTTGGATGATGGCAGCTTATGGTGTTTTGGCAGCTGCCGATTATGGTTTTCAAAAATACAGTCTAGAGAAGCAAATGAGGATGACCCGGAGAGAAATTAAGGAAGAGTTTAAGTTGCGCGAAGGGGATCCTTTGATCAAAAGCAGGATCAAAGCGATTCAAAAGCGCATTGCTGGAAGGCGTATGATGGAGGATGTGCCTAAGGCGACCGTCGTTGTTACCAACCCAACTCACTTAGCTGTTGCTCTTTTGTATGAAGAAGGGATGGTAGCCCCTAAAGTCGTTGCGAAGGGGGCAGGCTTTATTGCAGATAAAATTCGTGAACTCGCGCGAGAGGCTAGCGTCCCTGTTGTTGAAAATAAGCCCCTTGCTAGAACTCTTTTTAAGAATATTAAAATTGGGCATTCGATTCCTAAAGAGCTTTATAAAGCAGTGGCTGAAGTCCTAGCTTATGTTTTCAAACTTAAAGGGATTCGAAAAACGGCCTAAACGAGGGAAGTGGTATGAATGATAAACAGTTCAATTTGGGAAGCCTTTTAAAACACACTGATCTTCTGATCGCAGTGGGGGTTTTAGGGACTCTTCTGGTCATGATAGTGCCCATGCCAGCTCCAGTGATGGATGTTCTTTTGGTGGGAAGTATTTCTCTCAGTGTGATTGTTCTTCTGGTATCTGTTTACTCGGGGCGACCGCTCGAATTCTCGGTCTTTCCCACCATTTTGCTTTTCACAACACTCTTTCGACTCTCTTTGAATGTGGCAAGTACTCGACTCATTCTTCTCAATGGCCACAAAGGAACTGCAGCGGCTGGCCATGTGATTGAAACTTTCGGGAGCTTTGTTGTTGGTGGGAATTATATTGTAGGGCTTGTCGTATTCACTCTTTTGATAGTGATTAATTTTGTGGTGATCACCAAGGGTTCTGGACGTGTCGCTGAGGTCGCAGCTCGATTTATCTTAGACGCGATGCCCGGAAAACAAATGAGCATTGATGCTGACCTCAATGCAGGACTGATCAATGAAACTCAAGCTAGAGAACGGCGTTCAAAAATTGAACAAGAAGCCGATTTCTATGGCGCGATGGACGGTGCAAGCAAATTTGTGAGAGGAGATGCAATAGCTGGGATTATTATTACAGTCATCAACATTATTGGCGGATTTGCCATTGGGGTTTTTCAGAAGGGGCTCGATCTTGGAAAAGCAGCCGAAGTCTACACTTTGATGACGATTGGGGATGGCTTAGTAACTCAAATTCCCTCTTTGATTGTTTCTACCGCGGCTGGAATTGTGGTCACTCGCGCTGCATCTGGAAATAATTTGTCCAAAGAAGTTGCTAAGCAATTATTTTTCCAATCGCGAGCTTTGGGAGCCACAGCGGGTATTTTGGTCTTGATGGCGTTAATGCCCGGGCTGCCCACATTACCTTTCCTCTTTTTGGCAGGGGTTTGCGGAGCCATCGCCCTAAGTGTTAGTCGCAAGGAAAAAGCAGAAGCTCAGTCCAAACAAGTGGAGGAGCGTAAAAAAGAAGAGGCGGAAGCTTCAGAAACGAATGTCCCACCTGAAGTAGACACTTTGGAATTGCAAGTGGGGTATGGAATTGTGAATTTAGTCGAAGCTGAGGGAAGAGGAGAGTTAGTCGATAGAATTTATCAGATTCGAAAGGAATTCGCTAAGGAACTGGGAATCATTGTTCCCAAAGTGAGAATTAAAGACAACCTTGAGCTTCAACCGGCTCAATATTCAATTTTAATCAAAGGAGTGTCGGTCGGCGGAGGGGAGATCCTCTCGGGCTATCTCTTGGCAATGGATCCTGGAAATGTTCAGGAAACACTCAACGGGATTGAAACCAAAGAACCGGTTTTTGGTTTGCCTGCATTGTGGATTACAGAAAAGGACAGAGAGCGCGCGCAGATGGCTGGCTATACTGTGGTGGATGCATCCACTATTGTGGCCACTCATTTAAGTGAAGTGATTCGACGTTATTCTCAGGAACTCATTGGACGTCAAGAGCTCCAAGCCCTGATCGATCATTTAGCAAAAAGTCATCCCAAAGTGGTGGAGGAGGCAATTGGAACGAACGCTTTTAATCTCGGAGCCGTTTTGAAAGTCTGTAAAGGGCTTCTAAAAGAGCAAGTTCCTATTCGGGATTTAAGAACTATCTTAGAAACGCTGGCGAATTATGCGACTACAACAAAAGACACCGAGCAATTAGTGGAGTACGTTCGAGCGGCCCTTGCTAGAACGATTACTAGCCGATTAACACAAGGAAGTGGTGCCCTCGAAGTGATGACCATGTCTCCAGGGACAGAGGATCAAATTATTCGCAGAGTATCGTGACTGGGAAAC
>OGVP01000050.1_pt1 | contig 15918 bp, 25 predicted proteins | sample 1575791 | NCBI WGS metagenome assembly OGVP01 (sample SAMN07581537, study PRJEB24739) | freshwater metagenome
ATTATTGGAACTTGGTCGAAGCGATTTACCAATGGCAATCCTTAGATATTTATGAGACTGCCTCGGTTTGTGTAGGAAAGCACGATGAGGCGCAAAAGATTAAAAAGGCTCGGCCTACGCCCAAAATCTCAATCATTCACGCAACAAGGGGGAGGCCGCAAGTCGCATGGCAAAGGAGACACCAATGGCTTTGCTTGGCTGAAAAACCCTTGGAAGTGGAATGGATTTTCGTTGTCGATCACGATGACCCCATAGATTACACCCCCCACCAAGCTATTCGTTGCAACCCCGGCGGAATCATCAACGCTTGGAATTGTGGCGTAAAACAGGCAAAAGGGGAGATTTTGTTGCAAATGTCAGACGATTGGACTCCACCGAGACATTGGGATGCCCTAATTTCGACCGCTATGGGGGCTACAAATGAGGAGAAAGTGCTGGCAATATCTGATGGGCTTAGAACCGACAAACTCCTTTGTATGGCGATTTTAACGCAAAAGAGGCTTGAGAAGCAGGGCGGCTATATGTTCCACCCAGAATATCAAGAAAGTGATGGCATTTATTCCGACAACGAATTTACAGAAAGGGCTTATGCTGATGGGGTTGTGATTGAAAGAAGGGATATAATCTTCAAGCACGAAAATCCCCTCTTTACAGGCGGTCAGCCGGACGATTTAATCAAGAACCACAACAAACCAGAACACTACGAGAAAGGAAAAGCCATCTATGAAAAAAGAAAAGCCGCAAATTGGAGTTAGGCCAGCCAAAAAAGGCGAGGATACGAAAGACCTTGGTATAATCAAGTTTGGCAAATCCCGCCCCGATAAAACCAAGTATGTTTTGGTGGATATTGAGTATGACGAAAAGGCTGGAAGAGAGCTATATGAAATCGGAATGGAAATGCTCGCAAGCGACAAGGAGGCGGTTCTTAACTATGTCATCGTCAAAGCCCTTAAATATACCGCCGAGTTTTACAAAGAAGGAAAGAAAAAGGCTTCTAAAAAAGGCGATGGGGATAATCTTGGGTGAGGGTCATCCAAAGCGAAAGGCCGGAAGAACATTGGTGGATGGCAAATTGCGCCAACAAATCCATCCTTGATCTTGGTTGCGCCTATAACGACCAGGACGATGAGCAGACAAGGGAAAACAAGCTTGGAACCCCGCATTATTTTCTAGGCCAAAATCCTTCAGCGTATCTTGGGATTGACTTCTACAAGCCCGATATTGTGGAATTTAAGAAGGAGTTTCCCCAAGCAACATTCCTTTGCGACTCCATAGATTCAGCGGCCAAAATCCAAGGCTATATTACCGAGGCCAAGCCTCAGATTATCAAGTGCGATATTGAGGGGGCGGAAATTCTTTTCATTGGCTTGCCAAAGATGCCTTTTGTTGAGGAACTTTGCGTTGAACTGCACGGCTCCCATATAGAAAAACCCTTTTTGGAGTGGGCGGGGAATCTTGGGTTTGGGCTGGAGGATAGGGCGATTCTTGGCAAGCATCCCCATATCTCGGTTGTTTGGCTTAAAAAATGAGGATCGTGGCCGCTTTCCAAGATGGGGATGAAAGGGTTAATTACGCCAAGGCTCTTTGCCAATCCTCGATCAAAAGATTCTATGGTATCGAGCTTGTCGAAATCCCCGGAACCCCAAGGCCATTCTTTAATGATATGCTTCAAAAGGCAAGCGAGGGAGATGGGGATTATTTTGGGTGGATAAATGGCGATTGCCAACTTCTTATTAACCCCATTAGCCTAATTGGAATGCAAGCCGATGTTTTTGGAATGAGAAGAATTGAGCTAGGAACAGGGGAGAAGTGTGGCGGAGTGGACGGCTATATCATTAAAAAGAGTTTTTGGAACGATGTTCTATCAAAAGACCAGCCAAGAATGTATGTCGGCGGAACCCATGTGGATTGGTGGATAACAAGGGCAACGCAAAAATTCGGCAAATATGATGAAGGATTTTATCTTGCCCATATTCCCCATGAAAGAACAGCGGCAAGCAGGGGAACAGATGATTACGGGAAAAACAACCTTGACCAATACAACGCTTGGGCGGATAGGAATGGAATATTAAAATGCTAACCATCTTCACCATCGTTCTCAACGGCTCTCCCTATATTCAAAGGCATCTTGAGATATTTGAAAAACTAAAGATTCCTTGGCAATGGAGGATTGTGGAAGGGGTAAGCAATCCAAGAAACTGCACAAGATGGTGCAGGGAGATTCCCCCCAAATGGCACAAGAACTTTGTTTCCATAGATGGAACGCACGAATACTTAAAAGAACTAAAGCACCCCAATGTTTTGTCGGTGAGCCAAAACGCACCCTGGAACGGCAAGATTGAGATGATTCAAAAAGCCCTTGTAGGAGTGACTGATGGCGTGGTTATGGAGATTGACTGCGATGAGTTTTGGACTCCCGACCAAATAGAAAGAATCTATGATTTATTGAAGGATAGAACAGCAGGGGTGACGGCACAATTTCATTGCAACTATTATATTGGTAAAAAGGTTGTTGTTTCACGATCTGGGTTAGGCTCCTATCCTTATGAGTGGTATCGGGCTTGGAAGTGGGGCGACAGAACTTGTTTTGTAAGCCATGAACCCCCCCTATTAAACTACCAGCCAGCACGGATTCCAAGGGGGTTCACCGAGGAGCTTGGACTTGTGTTTGAGCATTATGCTTATTCTTTGCCAGCCCAAGTCAGCTTCAAGGAGGATTTTTACGGCTACACAGGGCTTCTAGAATCTTGGGAGGATTTGCAAAAGACCAATGGCCCGGTTCGCCTAAATAGATTCTTCAATCATGTCCAAGACAGGACAATCGTGGACGATGCAACCTAAAACCATCAAATACAGCCAGAGGCTAGGCGACATCATCCGATGCCTTCCGGCCTGCAAATATTTGGCCGACCAAGGGCATGAGGTTTTCTTTGATTGTTTTGCCCAATACCAAGGAGTGTTTGAAATGGTTTCCTATGTGAAGGCGGGGCATGGACAAGGGGAGATAATTGATTTGGAGATTTGGCCGGACAGATATGAAGCATTTATTAAAAGCAAAAAGCCTTGGCATGATTTTGTCTATTTCGATGCAAGAATCAAGGACGCAGACAGGACAAATATCATTCTTGATAATTTACCCAAAGGATTTGCCGAGGGGCTGGAGGGGGATTACCACCTCATCGCCCCCTTCGGCATCTCACAGACAGACAAAAGGAATCCCCTGGAGTTCATCCAAAATGCGGTCAAGGAGCTTGGCAAGGACAACATCGTTATTCTTTGCCCCCCAGAAGTAAGCATCCAAGGATTGCGAACCTACACGGCTCCAACCATTCCAGATTTAGCCAAGGCGGTGAGGGAGGCCGATGAGTTTTGGGCGGTCAATTCCGCTCCCATTATCTTTGCAAGTGCAACAAGAAGGGAAAAGACAAGCCGCCTCTGGGGGCAAAGGGGGGAGTTTGAAACTGATAATGTCTTTGATTTTGAGGGCTTGGCTAGGATGGATTGACACTAGGGTTGGTTTTGATGGGCGGGGCTATTTCCACTTCTTACTTTGGCACGGACTTACACTACATGATCAATGATTTGTGGGTGAGCGTGACCGGGCTTGCGTCCAATCCAGTATCAGCAATCGCCACCGACCTAGCCACGGCCTCTGACTTGGATGTTGGGGGGGAGGTTTTTAGGCTCACAAAATCCCTTGTGGTTTGTGCCTCGGCTGTCTCAACCGTGACGATAGGGAATCTTTGCACCCTTGAAAATAAAGAGTTTATGGTTGCCCAATTCTCAACTTCAACCGATGGCCTTTCCTTCACCTTGGACTTGGCCGACCCGACAACCTAAATGGCCTCTATTGAGAGAGAGGTTGAGAAAGGGCTTCTCAACGCCGTCTCTGGCGTGACCGGGGTCAATCCTTATACAAGTGAAAGGGGAGTTGCAAGGACGCTCCCCAGCCTAGTTGCCCAATCGCAGATAGGGAGCGAGCTTCTTGGAAACTTCACAGGGGTTTTTGCGGTTCCCTCAACCTTAACCTACACGGCAAGGGCGGATTCCTCCAGCCGAGCGGCCTTTGATACGAAATTCCAAAGCATAGTTGCAGAGCTTTATCGTTCCCCCGACTTGGCTTCTTACATGACCAATGTGACTTCTTGCACAGTCTATCTTGCCAAGGTGACAGGGGAAAGCCCTTCCATCATCGCCAGAAACAGAACTTGGGCAAGGGAAGTGACTTTGGATGTGAACGCAACGGCAAAGAAATGAGCCAAAGCATACAATTCGAGATTGAGGATGCGGTTGCCGATTTGCTTACAGGCATTTCGGGGTTGAATGTCTATACATCGAATCGGGTGGGGAGAAGGCTCTTTCCCTTCGCATCGGTGCAAGCCTCAATCAACACCCAGCTTCTAGGCAACTACACAGGGGTCTATGACTTGAATGTGGTCGTGAATTATTCCGACACGGCGGTCAAGATAAGCCAAGAGGATTTTGATTCTGAATACTGCTCTATCTTTGAAGCGTTTTACTCCGAGACCCCAACCATACTGACCAAGATTCAAGACAATGCGTATAATACAAAAGTGTATATGGCAAGGATTGTAAGCCAAAGCCCGACCATAAGAACCGATAAAAGGGCATGGCAAAGGGGGCTAACCCTTAATGTTATCGCCACGCCCAGCGAAACTTCGGATGGGCTTAGGGACTATGACTTTAGCGAGGCTCTTAACAGCTTCTATCTCGGCACAATTTAACAAGGGAATGTAAGAAAATGGCACTTCCAATTTTAGACGGCAATCAGTCAGCAACCACGCTTTCCACCATACTTTCGGGGGGAGAGCATACCCCAGCCCATACGGTTGTTTCCCTTGGCTCAACAGCAATCTCCAATATAACAAGTGCGGTTAGCGGAAGCGTTGTTTCCATCTCCAACTTCCCCGCCACGCAGACCATCTCCGGCACGGTGACGGCAAACTTGTCCTCCTCAAATCTAAATTCTGTCACCATCGGGGTTCGGGGAACCGTCACAGTCGGCAACTCCGTCACCATCGGCTCTCTGCCTGCCATCAGCGGGACGGTGACGGCGAATGTTGTTGGAACCAGAACTTTTGTTGATGCAAATGCTGTTACGGTTAGCGGATTTCTAGCCGTAGGCGGGTGGGATACTATAAATTCTCAACACGCACCAATACCTCTAACAGATGGGGGGAATGGAGTTAGAATTGGTTTTGACGATGTAACTGGCTCGCCACTTCAAATAGTAAATCATCCAAGTAATCCGCTTTCTGCAACCGTCACAGTCGGCAACTCCGTCACCATCGGCTCGTTGCCCACGCTTACACCACAGCTTCCGAGGGTCACTTTCATCGACGGCTCTGGCTCCGTCACCACGGCCAACACCGCCATCACCGTCTTTGCCAGTTCCAGCACCCGCTCCTATCTGCTGGTGCAGGTCACCACAGGTTCCGCCTTTGTGAATGTGGGAGCCACCGCCACCACGTTGAACGGCATCAGCCTGACGGCAGGGCAGGGGTACGCGTGGGAAACGACCATCCCGCAGGGGGCGGTGAGCCTGATTTCCACCACCACAAATTCCGCCTACGTGGCCAAGCAAGCGTGAAGATGCAATCGCAGATGGCAGATGGAAGATGGCAGATGGGTAATTCCCCATCTCCGATCTACGATCTCCCATCTCCCAGAACGCCGGAGGCGTTCTAGCCATGGGCTTCTTCGGCGGCGGGGGGGGAGCTGACTCAATAAGTCAATCATTGTTTAATGTGGCAAGGGCAAGGTCTGGCCGTATTGGTTTTAGCGGTAACTACACAAGATCAAGCGGGACATCACCAGTTGCGGCTGGAAGTTTTTCTGGGGGTTCTTTTACGATAAATCTAAATGCAGGCACAGCGGCTCCTGGCCACGGCAAGATTGGATGGTATGACCCAGTTGGAACAACTCTGTCATCGGGTTCATCTACAATAGACTATTCCAAAAAGATTCGGTTCGCTCTGAGCGGAATGATGTTTATCAAATCCACAAATTCAAAAATTAGGATTGTTTTTGGCGGAACTGGAAACGCAACAGACGCTCCTTGGGCGAATCAAGATGGTCTTACAGCAAAGGGATTTGGTGCTGAGTTTGCTCTTCAATCTGGAGTTATACAGGCAAGGCTTATTGGATATAACGCATCCTATCTTACGCCAACCTCATACACCTCGCTTACAAACGGATTTGGAAACTCAACAAGCGATAACACTTTTTTTGCCGTGATGATTGAATCAGATGGAACTGGAAACATTTATCTGTACGGAGGCGAAGCTCAGACAACGCAGATTATGGTCATCAACCCTTCTCCTCTTTTGACGCTTACTGGAGGCCCGACAACATCAACTAGCTCAAATCGTTTTGGGCCAGAGATTCAATGTGTAAATGACCAATCGGTTGCCCCAACGGCTACCCCATCTGCCCAGCTTCAGTCACAAGGTAATTGGCTTCTGGATGTTTCCTAATGAAAGAAAACAAGATAATTTCAATCAAAAATCAGGCTGAATCATTTATCCTTACCCATGTCCAGCCATTTGAGCAACAAAACGCCGCCCTCGGCATTTACCCGCCAGAAAGGTGCGAGGCCATCAAGAGCTACATCGCCGCTTGCCGCAACGAATACCTGCGGTGCAAGGAATTGATCCTCGCCGCCCAATCCGCAACCGAGGCCGATGCCGTCCAGTTTGTCGCCCCCGCCGTGCCTAGTGGAATCTAACGCACGAAACTTATCAAAAATGATCATTATAGGAAACGAAATGCACAAAAACTGGATACTATTTGTAACCGCTTTGAAAACCCGCAGTAGCTTCGGCGAAACGGCCCCCCTCCCGCAAGGTGAGGGTGTGTTTTTTGCAATTCCATCGGATTCGAGGGAATTAAAATGAACACGACCTACACTTTTCTGGCCGAGACCGACCACAACGGGGTCAAGACCGTCAACGCCGCATCGACCACAACCGAATCTCTGGCCGATCTGGTGCAGAGTTTCGAGTATTTTCTAAAGGGGGCGGGGTTTTATTTTCATTCGCTGGAGGTTCACCAGACTGACCCAAATTGCCACAAAGATGAGTGAATATACATACACGGATTTTCTGGCCTCGTTAAAATATTTAGAATCAGAGGGCTACATAGAACGCTTCTATGACGAAACAGGAGCCGAGTGCGTTAGAATCTGTGAAGGGGCGGAGGAGTGTGAAGTGTGAGTGCTGAAGATCACGGAGTTCTCATAGAAATTAGGGAGAGGGTGGCGAGGATAGAGACCCGGCAGACCTATATCCTGGAGCTTCTAACGGAACACAAAACCAAGATGGACAGAATAGAACAGGAAGCCCACGGCTTAAAGGGAAGGGTTTGGCTCGTCAGCACAACCGTCTTTGCAATCTTGGCGGCGGCTTGGGAGATAATCAAAAACAGGCTTCTTGGAAATCCTTAAAAGTTTGACACAAAGGAGAAAAATACAATGCCTGCAACAACTATCGGTCAAAGTGGTTTAGTGTTCGGTTTGACTACCGAGGTGGTTGGACTTGTCCAATCATTCAGCGAAACCAGAAACATTGAAAAGAATGAGGTGCGTGATAACTCCGGCGACATCAAGGCCGTTGCCTATTACAACCCCACAACTGCCTATTCGTTAAGCGTTGCCATTACTGGGGCGAATACTTCCTTAACTGTTGGCGGTGCGTTTGCCATGGCTAATGCAACCACTTCAACAAACATCCGTGTTGATAGCCTTACTTTCAATAAATCAAACGATGCGTTTGTGACTCTGGATGTCTCTGCCACAGGCTATCCCAATCTGTAAATAGGGGTTCCAATCCCTTTTGAAATCCTAAACTTATGGAAGGCACTTGCTTTTGGGGAACAACCAATATAAAGGTTGCCTCTGCCGTTGCGGCCTTTGGGGGAAAGCTTAGAACCAGCGACCCAGTAACCCATTTGATTAAAGAGGATGGCACTAGGCAGGTGACTTTCTGGTTTGAGAGCGGGGAGGGGGATAAGGTCAAGGCAGAGATGGAGGCAAAATGGGCTGATATGAAAAGCAACCCAGAAGCCCCCATTCGGTATGTGAAGGCCGCACTAGAAAACCGAGAAACGCTTCTAGGATTGGTTAAAAGAGCCGAACCAATCCAAGTGCTACAAAGGGGCGGACAAACACTCTTAGTCCCTTTAAACGCCAAACCTGAGCTAAAGAAGGCCATTCTAAAGGCAATCTAACATGAGCAACGAAATCCTAGAGGAATTGAACGCATCCTTCGTGGCGGGGGAAAGAACATTTAAGGGGAATCCCCTTGCCCCATATACAGAGGGGAGCAAGCTTTTGTTGCTTCAAGTAAGGGATGATGGCGACTCCTCTCTTTATTTTGTTTATAGTTTTGTGTTTGTCCATATTCTCATTAAGGAAAACAGGCGGGAAGCCATCAATCTTTGCTGGGACAAGGACAGATTCAGGGAAAGGCTCTTTGATTGGATTGCTGGGTTCAACCAGAGCGATCTTGGGGAAGCATCCAAGATTGTTTCTGAAATCATAGAAGAGGCTGGGAGGGGGTCGGTTGAGGTTCTTGGGGATGGGAAAAGCCGGGGAAACGGGTAAGGCCAGCGTCAGTAGCAAGCACAATCTACACGCTGGCCGAAACGACAGGATGGAATGTGGATTATATCATTTGGGAACTGCCCATATCCGTCCTTTCACAACTCATTCATGCAAGGCTTTATTTTGACGGGGTAAAGGTCAGGAGGGGGGCGAGCGCAAACAAGAAGGAATTGGGGGAACTGGAAGCCCTCCTTGGCATTTCTTAACAAGGATAATTTTGTATGGCAGTTCTAGGAGTCAGCACAGCCCAATCGGGGATCACCTCAAATTATCCCCAAGTAAAACAAGCCTTGGATGCGTATGTTAAGGTTCGGAATCAATCAACCTATGCAAGCGTTTTGGAGAAGATGCAAAACATAGCTTTTAAGGCGGCGCAAAACACGGCCTTTTCCGAAAGAAGCAACATTGCCAACTCGATTCTTAATCTTCCAAATAAGGGGCCGGGTGGAACTGGTAAATATGTCGGGATGTATAAACTGATAAACTGGGAGAGAAAACTTTCTGGCCGTCAGCCGCTTGGGGGGGGAAGGCCAAGAATAAGGAGGAAGATTTTGCCAGGGGGAATCCTGCCCGTTGAAATAAAGGGCAAGGCAAAGTTTGCAGACAAAAGCAAAAAGATGGCCGGAAAATCCAAGGGATTTATCAAGGCAAGACAACAGGGAAGCAAGTGGCTAAGGATTGGCTGGGCGTTGGCTTCCGAGAAACTTGGAAAACCCTTTGGCCGTGGCGACTTTGGCACCGCAACAATGGCAAGACTTTCTGGGCAAACATATGGGGGTGGGGCGACTATCCAAATCAACGGGGCTGGCAAATACGAGTTTGAGATTTTTAACGGCGTTGGGGTCTTTGACCATAGGTTCAGGGACAAAAGCCAAAGGGTTTCAGATTTTTCTGGAAAGCTTCCCCTTCGTCCATCATCCGATGTGGCCAGGGCTAGGGCAATTCAGCAAGCCGGACTCACCAAGGGATTGACCTCCGAAATCGCAAGCATGGCAAAACTGATTATTTCACGGACAAGCAAGATTTGGAACGGGGAATCCGTTCCCCTAAAGGATGTGAAGCCCCTCTAGTTATGAGCATGGAACCCCTTACATTCAAGATCATCACCGATGCCGATGACTCCGGCGTTAGGCGTTATGAAAAAAGCCTTGGGGGCGTGGATACCACAGGGCGAAAGGCCAGCGGGGCGGTAAGGGATTTTGTAAATCAATTAGGCCAAGCCCAGAATGCAACCGATGTGGCGAGTGCCGCCTTGAGTGCCTTCACAAAAATCATAGGCACAAGCGTTGGGGCAACTGCCGTGGTTATCGTTGGCAAGGCTCTTGTGGATGCCTTCAACAAGGTGAACGAGGCGGTCAAGCAATCCACGAAGAGCGTTGAGGAAGCCAACAAGGAGATTGCCAAGATTGCCATGGCGGGGCCGTCCTTTGAAACGGCAAGCAAACAGGCTGATGTCCTAAATAAAACAGCCGATGAATTAAGGAAGAACCTAGAAAAGATAAACGAAAGCAAACTGCAATCCTTCATTGCCGGGCTTACTGGCTCAAGGGAAAAGATGGAGGAACTGATTGCCACAACCAAGAAACAGGCGGATGAAGCAACCAAACAGGCCATCGTTCAAAAGCTTCTTGAGCTTGAACGAAATGATATTTTAGATGAAACAACAAAGAAAATAGCCGAGCAACAGGATGTCTATCAAAAGTTAATTGTTCTTGCAAGAGAACTTAAGGATGAAGATCTTTTAAATGCCGTCATTCAGGCATCCCAAGCCAAGGCCAGAAAAACACAGACAGAAGAACAAGCCAAGCTAGACCAAAAGACAATCGAAGATCGCAAGAAAGCCGAAGAGGAAAGAATCAAGGAACTTCAAAAACTAGAGGAAGAAGCCGCCGCGCAAAGAGCTAAGATTTTTGAGGCAGAGGAAAAGGCCAGAGAAGATGCATATAGGATAGAGGCTAAGTTTATGGCCGACTTGCAGGCCAAGGAAAGGGAAAGACTGGACGAAATCACAAAACAACTTTCCAGCATAGAGGCACGGAAACAGGCAATCAGAGATGAAATTGATTTGCTTTTACAAAGAAATGCGGCGGAAGCGGCTGGGTTTCAAGGCACAGGAAGAGGGCCGGGGCAAAAGCCGACAAGTTTTGAGGTTGGACTTGAGCAACAACTTCTTCGGGAGAGATATAGGGCAATTCGAGAGCGGGATGAGGAATATTTTAACTTCATAAGAGAACAGCTTAAATCCCAAGGAAAGGCTTACGATAATTGGGCGGTGCGAAACGAACAGGTTCTTTTGGCAAAAAAAGATTTAAGAGAATCAATTTTAGAAACTAATGAGAAAATCAATGACCTTACTGATGAGTTTAATAAGCTTACCGATGAGTCGAAAGAATTAGAAAAAGAGACCAATAGACTTAAAGATTCGCTTGAAGACGCAAGGGAAAATCTTGACGACTGGGGCAAAAAGCTTTTTGACTTTGCAAAGGATTTTGCCATATCCGGCAAGGACATGGTTGATGAAAGCCTCAAGGCCGCCGCAGGCCTTGGCGACCTTGGCAGTGCAAGCAATATGGTGGCAAGTTTTCTTGGCGGGGCTGGCTCTGCGGCAAGCGCAATGGCAAGCAGTCTTTCATCGGCTGGGGATGCCGCCGCATCTTTCGCATCTAAGCTTGGTGGAGATAAAGCCCCAGGAGCCGATGCCGCCGGAGCCTTGGCAACTGAGGCAACCCTAAAAGCAGTCCTTAATGAACTTAAGGAAAATCTGGAACTAATCCGTTCCTATGCCCACGCAACCTAATTTATGATTATCGGCTTAACAGATACAACCAAGATCATCAACTCCGCATCGGTCTCAAGGGATTCCAACGGGCTTCAGGTTCTTTCTGAAACCATCACCGTGACGGAGGATGGGCTGGCTTCCTTCACCCCAAAATACCTAGACCCACACCCAGACTTCCCGACCATGGCGGCGGAAACAATCAACACCTCCAGGGAGTCGGGCGGATTGTGCAAAATCAGCGTCAATTATGTGGGGCTTTTGGCTGAAGGTGCAGAAAAATTTGTTGGCCTTCCTTCGGCTGAAATTCCCAACCAGCCATCCTTGCAGTCCATTGAATTTCCAAAGCCTAACATTCAAATCTTCAATCCCTTGGGGCAAAAGGGGGTGGCGTGGCTTCATTTCCCCGGAATCCTCTCTGTGCAGTTTTTGGACATTGCCACGCCCAAGGCCACAAAACTTCTTCTCGACACATTTCAGCCTTACATAAGCCAAATGCCAACTTTCTTTAGGGGTGTTAATCTGCCCAATCCCGGTGTTCTGCCATATTTAAAGGGCAACACCCTTTACAGTGGTTTTTATGTTTCCTCCTTTAGCACCCAGAAAAGGGGGTTTTTCAATATTGTCTCCATTACCGCACAAGACTCAATAAGCATTGTCGATAACGCTGTGATAACGATTTGATATGAATAACTATTATATCCACCCAAACAGATTGCCCCCAATAAAAAGGGGGGAAAATGGTGGCGTTGCCTTCCATGTAAGCTGGTTTGAAAATGTCATTAAAAGAATCGAGCATATAAAGCCAGTTTCCGTTGGGATGGATAACAACACCCAGCAACCAAACACGACTCCGCTTATTGAGGTCTTTGAAAGACCGCAGGGGGATGGGCGGGAAATACGATTCAATGCCGTGACCGTTGCCCTTAATGTTTGTAGCAATGGGACTCCTGCGGAAATAGTCGTTCTGACCTTGCCTTAACAAAGGAATACTCTTTATGGCTAACAATATTGACCTTGTAATTTCATCCACCGGGGAGGGGATTGTTCCCGGGGGCTCCGCACCGCTTGGGATTTTGCCTTCTCTTTATCGGAACGATAGAACGAATTTTCGCCTTCGGCTTGTGAACCTTACTCAGTATGGCATTTATTCCGACACATCCTACACCTCCCCAACCTTTAGCCTTGGGATTGGCAACATAAATGAACCTCCAGAGGGAGGGGAATTTAAGCTTACGACAAGCACAGGGACAAGCCCTGCGATTGCCTACAATGCCACAACCACGCAGATTTTAAACGCAGTTTCTGGGATTGCCGGGAATGTTTCGGTCTCCACATTCGGCTCCCTTGACTCCTCATATCTTATTACCGCCGCAACGGAGAACACGGCCCTTTCTTTCACAGGTTCCTCTTTCACGCTCTTCCCAACTTCAACGGTGGAAATTACAACCAAACAAACTCCGGCAAGCGGAATTAAGGCGGCTCAGGTTATCCAGCTAAGACAAGACCCCTTTGTTTCGGTGACAGGATTTGCAACCGCCAGCACGGCAAATGCAGTCTCCTTTTTCAAAATTCAGGATGGGGCGGCCTCCCCCACAAGCCTTAACGAAACCTACAAGCTTCTGGTTACCGGGGATGCCATCGGAGGCTCCCTTGCCTTGGCTTATGGGGCAAATTCAACTTGCGCTATTGCAATAACAAATATCAATCAGAATGATATAGCGGCGAAGCTTGCGGCAGTCAGCGGACTATCAGCCAACACAATCAACGTAAGCCAAAATCAGTCGCAGGATGCCTTTGTTATTTCCTTTGTCGGTGCGCTTGGGCAACAGAATATCACAACCGCCCTGACCCTTGACTCTGGCGGTGTTCTTTTCAACACGCTCTATGAAAAGGCCGTTACCATCTCAAGCCTTGGAATTGATAATGAACTTTCCAAAAGCTCAAACGATGTCGCAACCCTAACCCTTGAGATTGAAATGACGGCATCTGGAAACAGAAAGACTATTTTGCAGGAAGCGATTGAGGTGAAGGGCGACCTTCTAAACGACTAGCCCAGCCTTCGGGGAAATTCTTTTATGGGCAAGGTTCTGCACGCTAGTTATAGCGGGTATTTTCCTTTTTGCATCGGGAGGGATGGTAATTTTGGGCCAGACGAAGGGGAGACGGAGGGCGGGGTTTATCCTGTGGGCATGAGCCTAGAAGATGCCATGAAGATTTATTGGCGGGTAAGAACATGGGAAATATCCTATGAGGGAAGAACCGCCGACATAACCCCAAAATATAATTTCTCTGATGTAGGATATGCCCAAATATCCGAGGAAAAGGAAATTGTGTGTTCAAGGGCAATTCTTTTTGAGGATTCTGCGGCGGACTATTCTTTTGTCATGGATATTTATGCCAACCCCCCAAGTGGCGGCCCTTATGTAATTAAAACAGATGGCGAACTCTATTGGTTTAGAATGGAAATTTATTCGTTCTGCACAACAGACCCAATCGTTCTTAAGGAGGGGGGAACTATTGATGTGGTGTCGGGGCTTACAATACAAGATTCACAACTGCAATTCTTAACATACAATATTTCCTTGCGGCGCGATCCGGCTAACGATCCAATCTCTATCACGCTTTCCCCAAAAACATACTGGTCTTACGACGGAACCTACAACACAAGCACAGGCCAACCCCTCTGATTGACACTAGAATAAGGCTATGGAAAACTTAATCTCATTCGTCACTTCACAGGATTGGCTTGCTTGGCTGGGTGCAATCACGGCTCTTTTGGGAGCGGTTATCGCAGTTGCCCAGTTAATTCCAGGGGATGAGCCGGAAGCGACCCTTCAGCGTGTGGTGGACTTCATCGCCCAATTTTCCCGAAAGTGATTGAGGCTATCCTTGCCATCGCAGGGAGCCTAATTGGTGCGTGGCTATGGTGGTTGCGGAACAGGGCAAAGACCCGCCAGCAAAAGACCGACCATGAGATTGAGCAACGAAATGACAAGCGCAAGAAAGCGATTGATGGCTGGGTGCGTGGCTCTGATGCTTGGTGGAATCGTTCTTAGCGGGTGCGCCACTACTCAAGAAATCACCTACTCCTACCCGACCCCTTCCGACATCGCTTCGTTAATGGAGGATTGGGACAGGTTGGAGAGGGAAACAAACATCCGAAACAACAAGCTTCGGGAACAATACGCAAAGGCACTTGTAGAGCTTTCCAACGCCATAGCCGAGGGGGAAAAGTGGAGAGCTAGGGCGGAGGACAAATGACTCTTAGGCAGGCGCAAGAGCGAAGTTTGGGGCATATAAAGAACCTTGCGAAAGGCTTCCAGAAAAAGGTGGCCGAGTGGTTCCAAGAGTGCTGGGCGAAGAAGCTTTATGTTTTGATTTACTGCTCCTCTCGAACCCAAGAAGAGCAAGAGGAGCTTTACAAGAAAGGAAGAACAACACCCGGCCCGAAGGTCACAAACGCCAGAGGCTATCCCCCCCAATCTTTACATATTGACCAAGGCGAAGGAGCAAGGGCGATTGACTTTGTGCCATTGGCAGAATCTCGGACTGGCTGGACGGCGGCTTGGGACGACAAGGAATCCTATGCGATTGCCCATAAGATTGCAAAGGCCACAGGAGGATTGCGCCGCCTCGATTGGGAGGAACCCCACTTGGAAGATGCGAGCGTAAAGGGATGGCGGGAACTTGTTTTATCCCCAAAAGAAGAGACGAAAGAAAAGAAGAAAAGTGTTTTCAAAAAGAATCCTTGGGCTAGTCGCTAGTATAAATGACAACGGCCAAGGTTGTGCTGAAGCCCGACAACGAGATGACTCCGGCGCATGAGAAGCATCTAGAACAAATCAAATTGGCTTCTTGTGATTTGTTGGACAGGAAATATCGGGCGGGGCAGAAAGCCCATGGGGGAAGCCTTTGGAATATGCCAGCGGCACGGCAAGTTGAGAACGCAATCGAGGAAGCAACCGACCAACTAACCTATCTTTTGAGCCTTCGCCAAAACATGAGAATCATAATGCAGTTGGCCTATGAGGGCATGAACGATGATTCGGTATGTGCGACAACGGCAAGGGAGAATGCTCGGGCAATCTGGTTCACAATCACGGGGCATGATAAATGACCAAGTGGAAAAAGTTTCTGGCCGTCTCTTGCTCCCACGGACACCTTGCCGATGCCAAGGCAACCAAGGCCGCACTTGAATTTAAGAAACGCTGGAAGCCCGACACAACGCTTCATTTGGGAGATGCGATTGACCTAGCCGCCCTTCGCTCTGGGGCGATGAAGAATCCCGATTCATCGGATAGAGCCGCAAGCATATCCGAGGATTTTCGTGCTGGAACAAACTTTCTTCGCTTACTTCAATGTGATTACTATTGGATAGGGAATCATGAGGATAGATTGTATCAGTTACAGAATAGCCCGAATGCGATTGTGGCGCATTGTGCCACAAGCGGCCTTGCCGAGCTTCATCAAGTCTGCAAGGACATGAAGTGCCAGATAATTCCTTACGACATCGAAC
>OGVP01000052.1_pt1 | contig 15832 bp, 6 predicted proteins | sample 1575791 | NCBI WGS metagenome assembly OGVP01 (sample SAMN07581537, study PRJEB24739) | freshwater metagenome
GTTTCCCAGTCACGATAGCACTTCCCAAATCCCGCACCAGCTCCAGCCCCAAATCCCGCGACTGTGCCTGTGCCGCTACCTCGTGCCAAAGGAGGATTAATTTATGCTAGCAAGGGTATGTTAGTTAATTATCAACCACAAGGCACTGATACTGTACCAGCAATGCTTACTCCTGGTGAGTTTGTTGTGAATAAGGATGCTACCCAAAAGAATTTAGGATTATTAAGAAGTATTAATAGCGGATCAAAAACATATAGTAAAGGCGGAGTAGTTTATGCGGCAAGTGGAGGAGAAATACTTCAAAAATATAAAGATATAGTAGCAAAATTTGAAAAAGATTTTGCTGAGGGTAAAATTAGCGGAAGAGAATACTATAAGTATAAACCTAAATCTTTAGAAGAATATTTGGTAAGATCAGGAGAAGAATATTCTACTAAAGAAAGGCAGGCTGCTAGAAGAGCTGAAGCAAATGAGGCTACAAGACGAGCTAGAGTAAGGGATAGAGACTCTAGAAGAGCTTTACCGTCGGATGCTCCAATATCTGAAGAAACTCGTAGCAGATTTGGTGTTGGTGATTTAGCAGACCGATTTAATGCTCCTCCAACACCCGAAAGAGGAGGAGTTAAGAAAACAGAATATAATAGATTGGGTAGAAAAATATACTATAATGATGGTACAACGGAACAACTGTTAGAAAGAGATGAAACTAGTAACCAAAACCAAGCCCTAGAAGCATTGTCAGGACCAGTAATTGGTAAGGGAATCTCATTAGGAAGGAAATTGCTGGGTGGTGCTGTTTCTAGATTCTTGCCAAAATCTGTTTCTAATATACTAAATAAACCTTTGCGTATTAGACGACCCAGACCAGCAAGTGCTCCAATACAAGATGCAGATTCTTTTACTCCAGATACCTATAGATGGCTAAGAGATCTAGATCGTCCCGTAACTGGTTCTGGTAATATACCCAGAAATCCTAGTCCAGTAGCATCCAGTAAACCAGGGTTAATAGGTTTCAGTGACGAGATTGATACTATCATAGCAAATTATAGAAAAAAAGGATTAAGTATAGACGAAGCTTGGGCAGTAGTTAATGGTAGAGCTAGTCTGATCTCTAAACATGGTGCTGAAATATTAGTAGATTCTAGTGGACGTAGTATCAGAGTAATAAAGCTTAGTGAATCTATACCATCGGTTACTCCCAAAATTTCTCCAGCAGACCAAGCCAGAGCTGTAGAAGAAACAGCAAGAAGAATACGTGCCAATAAAGCAGTCCAAGCTTCTAAACCAACTACACAACCCAAACCTAATCAAAGAATAGATCTAGATCAAGGTATACAACCAGACCCGGCTGGCTTTAGAAGATCTAGAAATAAAGGTGCTGGAGGTGGCAAAGCTGTTCCGTCCAGACCGACACCAGGGATTGGTCAACAGATAGCAGGTGCAGGAGTAATAGGAGCAACTGTAGCAGGAGGAGTATATTTGATTTCAGAAACAACAAATAGAGGCATTGTCCCAGATTCAGTAACAGAATATCAAAGGAAACCAAAAGCTGTATCAGCAGAACCTACACTAGAAAAACCCAAACCCAAACCCAAACCCAAACCCCAAAGCTATGGTCCTGATCCTATGGGCAGAGAAGGTAATCCGTCTGGTAGGCGGCCAGAGGATAGTGGTTCTGACTTGGACATCAATACACCTATTTTTACGTCTATAGCATCCGACCTTACTTATGCTCAATATAAAGAAGCACTAATAAAACTTGATAAAGAACTAAAATCTCCACCAGCACTATTTTATACAACAGACTGGTCTACAAATCCAACCGATCCTAATTTTAAGTATTATAGAAGAATGCAAGAACATATCTTATATAAGTATAGAGATCAAACAAGTACTAATGAAGAATATACAAGACTTATTCTTAATAAGAGAGCTATGATACTCAGAGAGTATGAAGCTAGAAAAGCTTATATCCTTAAGAGATTATCAGAAACAGCAAGTCCCTTTGATCCCGAATATAAGCCGCAAACACCCGACGCAAAACCATCTATGAATGCTGATCCTATCAGAGACGATGTTCCTAAGCCAAAGACGACAACTCAGAACAATAGAGATAGAAGAGCCGAACCTAAACCCAGACCAGTATCAGCCCGAGCCAGAAGAAAAAATGAAGAAGAAAGATTACAAAAAGCTACTATTGATCCTAATATAACAAATTCAGAAAGGACCGTTGTTGAGGCCCAATTTAAAAAGCATCTAGCTGCTATAAATGCACAAATTAATATTCCTATCAGCAAAAGAATACAATATCTTCAAGCATTAATGCCTAGAATAAACTCTCCTGACGCTTGGAATGAATTAAACAGTCAGGTGAATACATTATCTAGATTAATTATTCAGCCAAGTACCGTTAGAGCTGCTTATGGGCTAGATCAGGTACTTGATAGTGAATGGAGAACTCCATTAGTAATACCAAATAAACAGGCTGTGATAGATGCTCAAAAAACTATCGTTGAGCAAGTCCAAGCTGCTCGTAAATTTTTATCTCTTAGTAACAGCAGATTAGAGTATTTACAAACAGGAATGCCAGTTCGTAAACCTCAAAATAAATCAAGAGGTGGGATAATTTATGCTAGCAAAGGAATGATGGTTCCTTATGAGCCCAGAGGTACTGATACTGTGCCCGCTATGCTTACGCCAGGAGAGTTTGTAGTTAATAGAGAAGCCACACAAAAAAATCTAGGATTGTTACAATCTATTAACAAAAGTCGTGGAGGAGTAGTTTATGCTCAAAACGGACGCCAAATTCCTAATATGCAGCATCAGCAAAAGATCGACTCGCGGTTCCGCGACCTCACGGGCGCGGCCAGCAGCCGCTCCGCCCCCTCGCTCGACGACCCTAGTAAGACTATCCAGAAACAACCGCAACAAAACGATACAGAGGTAGATATTAGATCAGGTTTATTAGGAGTCTATAATAAGCTCTTACCTTATGTAAAGAACAAAGTCAACTTCTTAATGGGATTTCATAAAAAATTTGGTATCCAGAGAGCTTTTTATAATCCTTCACTTCCAAAAGGTACTGCAATGGCCAGCCATATAGGTGGCGGAAATACCATACTACACTTTAGTGAAGAAAAACCACCACAAAGTGTAATGGAGCACGAGATAGTCCATTCTGTTCAAGCCTTTTTTAAAGATCCGACATTGGGGGACATTGGGAAAAACCAAATTGTTGGGATTGGCGGCTCAGAAGCTATGCGCATGCAAATGTTCCAGAGTAATCAATTACCTCCTAATGTAATGAAGTTTTTAGATGATCCCAAGGGATGGCCTTTGATACATTCCTTATATGGAGAACAATTTTTATTGCAATCTGAGCATCCAGATCAGTATAAAGGTCCTAGATTGGGTAGTCTATATACCTCTAGCATAATTAAACAACTACCTTTTGAAGCTCTTCCTAGTTTTATACAAGTTGAAGAGTTTATGAATACTTTAGATTCTAATAAGTATGCGTATACTAAACAGCAATTGAGGCTAGCAAAAAGCGAATTAATGAATGCTATAAATTTTAGTAAGGGTGGAATAGTTTATGCTAGTAAAGGGCAATTAATTAATTACCAGCCTCGCGGCACAGACACCATTCCCGCAATGCTTACACCTGGGGAATTTGTAGTCAATAGAGAAGCAACACAACAAAATTTAGGATTATTACAAGCTATTAATAAAAGTCGTGGCGGAGTAGTTTATGCTAGCAATGGAGTTGAAGTTGGTGCTGGTGGTAATTCATCTTATGGAAGTACGGGTGCTGCTACTGTTAATTTTAGCATCCCACAAGATGTTAAAGACCAATTAGCTGCATTATGCAGAATTAAACTGGATCCTGAAGCTTTAGTATCTCTTAATGCTTTCAAAACAGACTTTACAAATATACTATCATCACTACAACAAATTAAAATACATATTCCAGAAAAAGTAGAAATGGTTGGATTTCATAATGTTGCTGTTACTATAGATGCTCCAGCACTAGAAAATATGATCCCTGGTATTCAAAGCATGATAGCGTCTTCAGTATCATTACAAATGGAAAGTATATGGAATCAAAGTGGCGGAGAATTAGGACCCAGACCCAGTATGGTTTAAAAATATGAGTTACAACCCACCAGTTAAATTATATTATTTACCACAAGATAGTAATGTCTCAGCCAACGAAAGCTACAGACTAGTTCCGGCCCCCCAAATTAGTATTACTCCAGAAATATATTATGCTAATAATATAGCTATAGGATATACATACAACATTACTTTAAATGGATATGCTACATCTTTAAATCTAACCAATCCTAGTCCAAGTTCAACCTTCAATGGTACTCTAGAAGCTATTCAAAAGGTTAAAAATATATTTTCTATTAGTAATGGTACTTTATTAGTAACTAATAATGATCAAGATATTTTAAAGGGTACAGGAGGCATACTAAAAAGTATAGAATTTGAACAGGCTGATAATAATTGGGTCAACTATGCTCCATATTCTATACAACTAGAGTTCAATGAGTTATTACTAGCACCTTGCAGCGGAGGTCTATCATTCGATTGTTTATCTTTACCATCTGGAATAGTAGAATCTCCAGACTTGATAGATATGACCAAGTATAAGATAAAATCTTTTGAAGATAATTGGAGCATTAATTTAGATGATAATATATATAGTGTCTATAGCGGAATTAACAATAACTATTTTAATATAGAATATAGTATTAGCGCTGTTGGTAAAAACTATATCAATTATACCAACAATACTCTATTACCAGCATGGGAACAAGCTAAAAATTTTGTACAACACCGATTGAATCAACAAATCCTTAATCTTACAGCTCAGTCATTAAATACTAATAATAGTATAGATTCATGCTCTAATGGTACAAATTTATCATCAGCTCTTTCTTTTGCCGGAGATGGTATTTTAAATGAGATAGTCGTAAGTGGTGACTATAATATTTTTAATGAAAGCATAACGGTTGAAGCTTCAGAAGCAGATGGATCCTTTAGTGCCAACTATAAAGCTTTAATCAAACAAAAAGGAGAGGCCGAAAAAGCTATTCATACTTTTAGTGTTGAAAAACAGTTGGTTAATGATGGTAGTCAAAAATTTATATCATACAGAGTAAATGGAACTATACAAGGATTAGTACAAGGTGGGTTAATTAGGGGCAGCGGTATCATATCATTGCCTAGTAGCGGATCTATATTAGAAGCCTCGGTTAATCCAACAGGAACAAACACTAGTAAATATAGTCAAGCTAGCGAATACTATAAAAGCATAGGAAATAATAAATCTCTTAATGATCAGTTTGTTAGTGATAAACTAAAGATTAACTATAGCTCACTAGGTATCTCAGGTTGTCCTGACCCATCCGGAATCCCTCCAGTATCATCTTTTAGTTTAACTCACGATTATTCTGAAGGAATACTAACATATACTGCTGAATATAATGAGCAAAATATTTTAAGCAGAATAAGCGGTGTTCCTATTAAAACATATAGCTTATCTATAGAAGAACCCATACCTATAATAGCAGAATTTATGATTCCGGGCAAAAGTGGAGGACCAGTTGTTCAGCTTTTAAGTATTGAAACACCGAGAAAATACACCTTATCTGTTCAAGGGCTACAAAAACCAACTCTTTGCAACACCACAAATATTTTGTCTTTGATATCTAGTGGATGTAATAATGCTTTTGAAGTTGATAGTATTGGCATACCAACACTAGATTTTAGTGGTTGCTTCTTAGCAGAAGAAAAGTATAAAAAAGGATTTAATGGAACTTATAGTTTAGATAGGGTATATATAGAAGCTTCAGGGGCGTGAGGATAAACTTTATGTCTAACATTGTTTTTACTTATGGGAATATGGTACTTGATCCGGCTCCCAAAATCGATATAAAATCAGAGATAATATATGCTAATGATAGTGTTATTGGCTATAAATACGATATTACTCTTAATGGTATAGCTATTGATGATTCTGTTTCTTTTGCTGGAACCATATCAAAGATAAGTAGTATTAGGTCAGTATTATCTCAAAATGGATCTACTCTAGAAGTTTCTAACGATAGTATAAAAGTTATAGAGGCTTTTGGAGGAATATTAGTAGATTTAACATTTGATTCTGAAAATTCTTTTAGTCGTTATAGTACTTATACAGCAACTTTAAGTTTTAATGAACTCAATATTCTTAATGACTCTTTTTCGTGTTCTTCTGGTCAAATACCTAACAGTAGTTTTAGCACAGATCTATTAGATATAAATAAGTATAAAATTAAAGAGTTCAAAGATAACTGGACTTTTAATCTAGATGCAGGAATACTAAATTTTAATAACTATGATTTTCAGCCATCAGGCTTGAAAATAAACAATACACAGATCGAAGTTTCATATGATATTTCTGCCGAAGGCTTATCCTATTTTAATGCTAACAACGAGATTGTTGTACCGTGGATACAAGCTAAAAATTTTGTTCAGGATAGACTATTCGATCAAATCAAAAACTTTCATTCTAAAGAAATTTTATCTATAGACAATGATATCGCCTGTGGCGCGACCACTAGTTTGTCTGGCCTTTATTCTAACAGTAATAAGAATATTTTTAAAAACCCTTTTCCTTATAGTGTCTATAACGAGACCATAGAGTGTGCGACTTCAGAATCAAATGGAACTTTTTCAGCTAAATATAATGCTATACTAAAATTTGACGATGTTAATTCTGAATTTGGAGACAACTCTGCCACCCACACATTTACAAAAGTTATAAAAACAGATTATGAAGGAAATAAAGAGGTAGTCTCTGTTTCTGTACAAGGTACTATACAAGGATTAAATAGTTCAAATTTAGCTACAAATTTAATTTTTGGTACTTTTGCATTGCCAAATAATGGTAAATTGTTAGTATCTGGTAGTAATATTGATAAATTAAACAATGCAATAAAAATAAAAAATAAAATTATTAATAATACAGAAGATGACTTGACTCTGCCTTTTAAGTCGGGATTACAAATTATACCTTTAAGTGGAGAACCTTTTAATATTCCAATATGTTCTGGTTCTGGAGATATGACTCCTTCTACTTTTAGCTTGACAACAAACTATTTTTTGGGTACTATAAATTATAATGCTGAATATACAATAGACAAAACTCTATCTTACGAAGCTAGCGGAGTTGTTATTTTTAACACATCAATAGATGTGGAAAAACCAAAAAAGATTTATGCGGAATTGCCCATTGTGGGAGGAAATTATGTTATTCAGGATTTGATGACAGTAACAAATCAAAAAATTAATATTGTGGTTGAGGGTAGAAAAAAACATAATAAATGTGGACAACCTAATCTTAATGACATTAAAAATATTATGAATGAATTTGTTTTGCCAGCACCTACTGGCTTAGGATTTATACTAACAAACAAAAATGTTTCTTATAACTTTCCTAATAATAGCTTTACTATGAATGTTTCTTATTTATGTAAGAGTGGATGTTATATATGACAACAGTTTTAAATCCAGCATTATCAGGACTGCCTATATATTTTATGGGAGGCACAGTAGTATCATTTAATGCTTCTATAGGCTTTGGGTCTCAACAAGAAAGTACCCTAACCGTTGAATTAGTAGAGGATTGTAATGCTAATATTAGCGGATGTATTGTGAATCAATCAATTAATACTTCTGGTATTATTGGTAGTCCTCAATATTTTAAAGCTGGAGATTTTACTTTTGGTGGCATAGTTACTTCATGGAATAAGACTAAAAATACTAGTGGAGAAGTATATACTATTAAATTAAGTGATCCTAGAAACCTATTACAGAACGTTACTATTATAGTAGATAGTATTAGAGCAAGTACCACACCAGATAGAATCATAGGTTCATCAACATTCTGGAGCAGCGAACTGATATATGGACCTAATTATTATAATGTATATGCATGGTATGAAGACCGATTCACAATAACCAATGGATTTAGCGACAGATGTTCTGGTTTCGGAGATTCTGGCAATGTTGATGGTCAAGGAATGCCATACTCTAGAATAAAACACGCTTTAACTCCAAGAGATACTTTTACTGGCGTTTTCTCATCGCCAGGTCCTCCTGTTCTTGGCCCATTAGGTACTTTCCCATATAGCATGTTTAGTAGTCCTGAATATAGTGGAACTCCACTAAAATCTTCTCCAGATAATATTAATACTTTTAATTTTGAGGTTGACCTTAATACCCTACCAAATGCTCCAGACTATTATAGAGTTCCTGGACCTAGCGTTACCATTTTGGAATTGGCCGAAGGAATATGTGATGTAATGGCAAAAGATTTTTATGTATATATGGAAAGCGTACCATCTAGTGGTACGGCGCCCAAAAACATAATTAAGTTTGGAATAGTAGATCTTATAAACAATCCACCAAGCTTTAGCAATATACAAACAGCTTTTAGCGGACAGGCACTAGATTTATCTTTTGGGGAAGAATTTAGAAGCGATATTACTAGAAGCATCCTTATTGGAGAAAATATACATACTTTACAATTTGCAAATGAATTTTTGCCCTTTTTCGGAGAAGACCTAGATCCTGTATCATTAAAATTAAGACCTGTTGTAGCTTTCAATTTTGACAACAACGGATTCTGGATTGCTAAAAATGTAAATGACTTAAATCTTAAATTATATAGTCCATTTTTTGTTAATAATGGTCTTTATTCTATTCATGAATTAGATATAAGATGTGCTATGGCATCATTTAAAGCATGGTTTTTTAGAACTTTTGATAAAAATTCTCCAGGATCATTTAATGCTTCTATAAGATATAGATTTTCGGATTGTGTTATCAATAATCCAGAATGGATTCAAAAAAGACTTATAAATTCTGAAGGAGAAGCTGGTATTATACAAGATGCGTTATATCAGAATGTTCAAGATTTATTTCAAAATATTACTGGTTTTATAGCTGCTAGTCACAGACCAGACAATTTGATAGATTTAGAACAAATTCATGCTTGGTTAGCAGAATTAGGTAATACTTATTATGGTAAACAGTATATTGTTTCTATGGGGGATAGGATATGTTTTAGAAGAGTCACCGATAATTCACTTGTATTTACCAAAGAACCCACTAATGCTGGGGCTTGGGTTGATTATGGTACAACAATACACGGGCAACAAAATTCATTTACAGTTTTAGATCTTGGTGATCCAGAATTAGATTCATTTAAAACAGAGGATGGGCGCATCAAGTGTTTTGCTGTGTTTAAAACAGATGGAGATATAGCTAATGCGGGAACGAACTGAGGAGGTTCATTAAATATGCCTCAAGTATTAGACTGTGGAAATTTAGATATTAGTAAAATAACAGATGAAGCTGTTACTATAGATCGATCAGCCTGGGTATCTGCTGATGTTGATGAAAAAGTATATCTTTTTTCCAAAGATTATAATGATGCAGATGAGCCTGTGTTTGCTTTTGCTGTGATAAAATTCTCATCTCCTTGCTTAGCTACTGTTTGTGAGAATAATACAAAAAAAAGTTTATTGATGGCTTTAAGTACCCAAGAAGCTATTTTGAGAGAACAAGAAGCTTTTAGGAATTCTGCTCTTGATCAAACTTTTGATTTGAATCAAAAAATCAATAATCAATTAGCCGGTTTCGGGATGCCTGTGTTAGATCAAGACCATATTAGTCCAGAATGGGGGATACAAAGAGCTACACCGCTAGTAAATAATGAGGTCATCGCTAATCAAAGAAAAGCTATCGAAGGTTTAGATTCTGAAAATATAAATAATTTTGGTTTCCAAGCAGCAGCTGTTAGACCTTTAGGCGCTGTTATTCCAGTGAGACATAACTTTGATACTTATGGACCATGGGCATCAAATAATCTTTGGACTTCTAGAGGAGGAATAGATGTTAAAGTTGAACCTAGCTTGGCCCCTTGGACTTTTGGATCAGTATTTCAACTCAACATGGCCGGTGAAGATATTGTAGAGTTTAGTAATAGAGGATTAACAAAGGCAGAAACTGGCAGTGTTACTCTAGTCGGAATTCCATCATCTGTTCATAATGTTCCACAACTGGGCAAAAAATTATCTACATTTGGTCCTAATCTTACCAATGTTAATTTTAGTATTGGTTCAAAGGGCGCTACAACAACATATGAGTTTAAGACATATACTCCTAAGTTTGGTAAATTGAGTAGATTATTCTATGATAGATATAAAGAGATAAATAAAGGAAGAAATCAACAACTAAAAATACTTAAAACCTTTCAAGCTAATCAAAATAAACTATATAGAAAAATTGCTGCTAGAAACAATAGAGAAAAACTAGACACAATAAAATCTACTGCTCTAAAAAATAGTATGCAAAGGGTTATTATAGGGCAAATGACTCCGTGGTATAACCTGAACGGAGAATTTTCTATGAAAAGTGTTGTTGGTATATCTACATTGGATGAAGCCAGTTTAGCCGCAACAGCTAATTATGAAAATAAAGCTTTTCTAAGTTTGGATGGTATTTTTAGTCCAGTCTCTAATGGATTTGGTCCTCCTTATCTTCCTAAAGTAGCAGGAGTTGAAAATTCTTCAGCAAATAATATCTATTATCCTGATCCACCATCCAATAATAATTCTAATGAATTAAAAATTAATGCTTTAACGTATGATCCTTTGAATAAAGGTTCTCATCCATATGGCATGACAGAGGGCCATAATATCGATGTACTAGGAGGAAAACCATTAAACGATAACGGATTACTACATAGTATGTATGATTATAGAGATCCAAACAAATATAGTGAATCATATAATTTTATTGCCCTAAGAGGCCCTTTAATGTTACATTCTTGGGGTTATGATTTAGATGGAAAGCCAGTACCTAATCTTGGAGGACAATCTAGTAGTTTTCCAAATAATTGGCTACAAAAACCAAATACTTGGCCAGTTGCTCCTATTGATCTAAGATTTGATCAGCAACGGGGGGTATGGACCACCCCTCAGCCATATAGAATTGTTGCTGCCACACTATCCCAAGATTTACAACCATATGGAAGTGCTAGTGCTTCTGTAATTGGTGGAGGTTATTGGATAACTGTTGTGGATAGAATAGGTAAAAAAATTAAAGCTGGATCAAAATGTTATGTTTATTATGATACTAAAGATAAAACTTATATCATATTAGAATATGAAGAACCAGATGATGATGATGAACTAGAAGAGATAACTGTGGTTACAGATATTAGATGGGAAAGTCGTAGTAATCCAGAAACTGGTAATGCAAAATTTAGTTTGGTAAAAACTACCAAAAAAATTAAGGCCATAGTTATAGGCGGTAATCAAGATGAAGACGAAATTATTATAGAAACTACAGAGTGTCCATCGAATGATCCTGATGAGGATTTGCTAGGAGCATGTTTGGACGATGCTGGTCAATGTATAGAGACCACCCAGTCTAACTGCGACGGCACATTTCAAGCTGGTGTCGTTTGCAGTGATAGCGATAGTGATACTGATGTTACTCCTCAGCCGGGTGACGGTGGTGGTCCAGGTCCGGGTTTAGCAGGATAGAGTAAAGAGGTTAATCGATGACTACACAGTGTACAAAAACGCCTACCCCGACCCCAACGCGTACAGTCACCCCAACGCGTACAATCACCGGTACTAAAACCGCACTACCAACTAGTACTCCATCACTGACCGTTACTAGAACAATAACACCAACACCCGAAATTACCAGATCTCCTACCTTAACACAATCTTTAACAAGATCATCAACTCCTCCAGCAACTCCAACAAACACCTTTACACCAACAGAAAGTATTACTAGGTCATATTCTAGAGCTTTTACACCAACATATACTAATACTATAACTAGATCAATAACAATAACAGCTACGCCTTCTATATCAGTTACAAAAACATCATCAGCTACACCAACTATTACACCCTCCGTATCTGTTACTCAAACACCTAGCATATCTAGAACACAAACTGCTACTCCGACTATTAGTGTCTCATTAACAAAAACAATAACTGTAACACGATCCTCTACCGTATCATTAACTCAAAGTTTAACATATAATCCAACTGCTACCATAGTATCGGCAACACGTACCCAAACCAGAAGTTCTACATTAACACCTTCAGCTACTTTACCACCTAATCCAAGCTTAACTCCTACAATTACTCCAACATATACTAATACTATAACTAGATCAATAACAATAACAGCTACGCCTTCTATATCAGTTACAAAAACATCATCAGCTACACCAACTATTACACCCTCCGTATCTGTTACTCAAACACCTAGCATATCTAGAACACAAACTGCTACTCCGACTATTAGTGTCTCATTAACAAAAACAATAACTGTAACACGATCCTCTACCGTATCATTAACTCAAAGTTTAACATATAATCCAACTGCTACCATAGTATCGGCAACACGTACCCAAACCAGAAGTTCTACATTAACACCTTCAGCTACTTTACCACCTAATCCAAGCTTAACTCCTACAATTACTCCAACGAATACTAATACTGCTACTCCTACTATTACTCCAACATTAAGCGTTACAGCAACCCGTACTAATACTCGTACTATAACTCCTACTAGAACTCCTACAATTTCAATCACTCCAACCAGAACTCCTACAATTTCAATCACTCCAACCAACTCAACTACTCCAACAGTTACTCCAACTATAACGCCTACGATTACCCCCAGTCAAATACCAGCTATAGGTACAACGACCATAGATACAATGACATTTAATCCAAATGGAAATTTGGATTTTGATATAAATATGTGGGGTGTTGGGGTGCCTGGTGGTGGAAGTTCTGGTTTTGGTTGGGACTTGATTGTTGCCGACAATGTAAATGTTACATCAACAATAGAATATCCATTTACTATCAAAATTATAACTCGTAATTTTGGCAACGTTAAGGGACCAGTAGCGCCATGGTACAATGGCGCAGATGGACGCGAACTTTTATTTGTTGATTCAACTAACGAGATAGCAAACTTTGATCCTGATGTTTTTCAGTTTGATTTGAGCGAATTCCAACCATCAACCAATCCTGATCTATTTAATATAAGAAGAGGTAATGCTTTTGGCGGAGGAGATAATACTAAACTTTACATAACATATAAACCAATAATAGGGCGCATTACATTGTCTAGTGGTATTTTTAACGGTGGAGAACATTATATATTTAATATTAACGATGCTGATTCTGTATCAGCTGGTTCTAATCCTGGGTGGGATCTAATACGTGCTAACGACGTTCAGATTAATGCTACGACACAAAACCCATTCACTATAAAAATAGTTTCAAGAGTTCAGAGTGACAATTTCGACAAGGGGATTCTTGCTTTTTTTGACCCGTCATTCGATGGTTATGCTTGGAAGTTTTTCGAAAGAGATCCAGAAGCAGCAGTAGCATCTTTTGATCCTAATATTTTCCAATTTGATATTAGTGAATTTCAGATAGATTCTGTAATACCATCAGGAGCCGAATTTAGAGTAAGACACGGAGATGGAAGTGGTGAAGATCTTGGTAGTCTTTACATAGTATATAATTTGCCTGGGGCTTGTTGTGAGGATGGCGAATGTTCTGAAAAACCTCAATCCCAATGTAGCGGCACATGGACAGAAGGTGTTAGCTGTGCCGTATCCTTTACTCCTCCAACATCAGAATTAACTGCTATTTCTGGCACATCTTTATTATTGAACTTTAATAACTATCCTATTATTGATAGTTCAGTCAATAATTTAAGCATATCTATTCCAGGTGACGAAGTTTTAGTATCTAATACTGAAAGTAGATTCGGAGGTTCTAGTGCTTACTTTGATGGTAATACCTATTTATCTATATCACCTAGCAGTGGCACAGATTTTGGTAGCGGTGACTATACAGTAGAGTGCTGGGTGAATATATCTTCACAAAGTGGTTTTGGAACTATTATTGGTCAAGGAACCCCTGGAAATATACTATCTAGCGATTGGGTTATTGAATTTCCTAATAATGCTAATACACTAAGTGTTTATGTTGCAGATGCCGATACCGGCTTTGGTTATATTATTAATGGCACAATACCTATAATCAATCAAGGTTGGAAGCATGTAGCATTAAGTAGATCCGGTAATAATACAAGACTGTTTATAGATGGCACACAAGATGGAGATACATGGAATAATAGTTATGCTATAGCTAGTGGGGATCCTGCTATTAATAGCATAAAAATTGGTGCTGGTCCATATGATGTAGTGAACAGAACTATTACCGGCTATATAGACGAGTTGCGCGTTGTTAAGGGTTCTGGTCTATATACATCCAACTTTTCTCCTCCTGATGAGCCATTAATTGCTATTTTGAACACATCTTTATTATTACATTTTGATAATAGTCCTATAATTGATAGTTCTACCAATAATTTAACTATTATCACTAAAAATAATGGGCCTATAATCTCAAACGCAGCAAGTAAATTCGGCGGATTTAGCTACTATTTTGATGGAGTAGATGATATAGCAACTGTCGAAGATGATGGATCTTTGGGTTTTATAGCAAATGAAGACTTTACCATTGAAGGCTGGTTTAGGCCAAACAACGATCCTGGCGAATATACAACTATTGTTGGATTATTTGGAGATGACGGTATCGGATGGCTTATTCAGAGAGAGGCCAGTATGGTGAGATTCTACTCATCTTCTGCTGGAGATATAGTTCTTAATAGCTCGTCAACATTTGTATCTGGGAACTGGTATCATATAGCAGTAACTCGCAATGGCTCCATTATAAGATTCTTTATAGATGGTGTTGAGGAAGCTAGCGCTAGTGACGCCGCAGCACTAGTATTCTCAGTACCTTCGGCACAACTAAGAATAGGAGCTAATAATGCTGGTGAATGGTTTAATGGTTATATAGACGATTTACGCATAGTCAAGGGTGTGGATATATATAGTCCAATCGCTACTGGAATATGTGGGTAAATTTAATACCACTGATCTAAATTTAAAATATCAATAGTGTGTTGGATACCAATATTTTTATGGATATAGTTTAAATAATAACTTCTAGCATTCTTACTAATATATTCTAAAAAATCATAATTATTTTTAATTTGTAAAAATTTGTTCTCTATCATTCTAGCATGCTTATCATTTAAATGATGTTCTTCGTGGGTATCAAAAATTTCGTCTATTGATATATAATGTTTATTTGGTATTAATTGTGGCTCCATTTCATTAATATATCTAAACCTTAACATCGGTATTCCCATAGCCATATATTCAATATCTCTATAACAAAATTGAGCTGTTCCAGCGCATGAAAAACCAACAGCATAATTTATGGCTTCCTCACTATATGTATCAAAATTACCAATAGATCCTCCTCCATAAAATAACTTTTGATCAAACAAACTTACTAGTGGTCTATGTTCTCCTGGATCTACACCACTACCCCTAAAATAAAATTTATCAATCAAGTTTTTCTTTTTTTGTCTTTGGCGATATAGCTTATCAAAGTTATAAACACCTGAAGGAAAATATATCCATGGTTTATAAATAGTACCATTCATACCATATGTATGGTGTTCTATACTTTTTCTATTAAATTGTGATATTAATACAGTTTCAATATAGTCTTTATATTGATCACTATTAAATAGTCTTAAATTAACATCAGTGTAAAGATCACAAACACTCAATATCTTTAATTTTTTAGTGTCAAAGTTTTCCAATATCATCTCACCCCCCCTATCGTGACTGGGAAACAGATCGGAA
>OGVP01000053.1_pt1 | contig 15794 bp, 15 predicted proteins | sample 1575791 | NCBI WGS metagenome assembly OGVP01 (sample SAMN07581537, study PRJEB24739) | freshwater metagenome
TTCCCAGTCACGATAGACACCCAGGCCAATCAGATCTCCTTCTCTGGAAATTCCCTCACCAAAGAGAATATCAAACTCCACTTCACGGAATGGGGGCGCCATTTTGTTTTTAACTACTTTGACCCGAGTTCGACTTCCCAAAATATCATCCCCATTTTTAATGGCAGAAATTCGACGAATATCCATTCGAAGAGAAGAATAGAACTTTAGAGCATTTCCACCTGTAGTGGTTTCAGGATTTCCGAACATCACTCCTATTTTCATTCGAAGTTGATTAATAAAAATCACGCTAGTTTTGGATTTGCTAATGCAACCCGTGAGTTTTCTCAGGGCTTGGGACATTAATCGAGCTTGAAGCCCCATATGAGAATCTCCCATATCCCCTTCCAATTCCGCTCTGGGTACAAGAGCAGCCACTGAATCGACTACAATGACATCGACTCCGCCACTTCGGACCAAAATTTCGGCAATTTCTAGTGCTTGCTCTCCCGTATCTGGTTGAGAAATGAGAAGATCATCTGTGTTGACCCCAAGTTTTTTTGCATAAACTACATCCAAAGCATGTTCAGCATCGATGAAAGCACACACTCCCCCTTCTCTTTGAGCTTGAGCGACTGCATATAAGGCAATGGTAGTTTTCCCGGAAGATTCAGGTCCATAAATTTCAGTAATTCGACCCCGAGGAATTCCACCGACTCCAGTCGCTAAATCTAGTCCCAGAATCCCTGTGGAAACCACTCCCAGATCCATAGCTAACTTTCGACCCTCTCCCAATTTCATGATTGAGCCTTTTCCGAACTGCTTTTCAATGGACATGAGCGCCATACTGACGGCTTTTTGTCTATCCATGTTCTCGGGTCTTGCCAGCTTATCGCTTTTGTTGATTTCCATGTTTTCTCCTTAGTAGTTAAATTTTTCTGTCCATTAAAGCTGAGCTCTCAACATCAATTGCAAAACAATATTTCCATAAATTCCGGCGATAACGTCGTCCATCATGACTCCAAGACCCCCAGAAACCTTTTCATCAAAATATTTCGCAGGAGAAGGTTTCACAATGTCAAAGAGTCGAAAAATTAAAAACCCCACTAATAACCAGTAGGGTGTTAGAGGGATTCCTATCATAGTCACCATCATCCCGACAATTTCATCGATGACCACTTGAGAAGCATCTTTCCTTTTTAAAATCTGACACGTCTTCCCAGCCGACCAGATACCGATGACGAGAAGCGCAAAGCTCATGAATATCAAGATGAATACTGAGAAAGGTCTACAAATCCAAACCAAAACCAATCCTAAAAGAGCTCCTGCTGTTCCCGGAGCCACGGGAAAATAGCCTACTCCCATTCCAGAAGCGATCAGAAGTGCCAGAAGTTTTTTCAATTTCTCTTTATAAGGAAAGGGGGATTTTTCGGTCGGCATCTTCCCTGAAGGGTGCTTGGGAAACAAGGCTTTGGCAAGTAGAGAATCGGAGTTTTTGTTCCTCAAAACTAGGAAAAGTACTTATCCTTAACAGCAGAGAGCTTTCGATAAGCTCCATCATAAATTATGAACCGGTGGCCGGTTTGGGTTAATTCTGGATTGAGATCTGGGTGAAATTTTTTAGCAAGCTCTCGGTAACGTTTTTGAATTTTTTTCCAATCTCGACACCCCTTAAGGCCCAGAAGGCCTAATGCATTTTCAAGATCTCTGGGAAGTTGATTTTGGGTTTGAAATTCTTTTTTGGGAATCTGAGGTGGAACAAATTTTTGTTTTTTTAACGAGGGAGGTGAAGCAAACAAAGAAAGGGCCTCCCAGAAATGTTGCAAGACATCCTGAAACAAGTTTTTCATGATTAGGTGGAAGGACCTTCTTTTTGCTGGATAATAAAAGGTAATCAGAAGAGCCCACAAAACAAGATATCCCAATGGAAAAAGAAGACCCGCTGGGTAGTCTTCCCACTGCAATTCCAAACCAAGTTCTAGAGCTAAAAAAAGACCAAGAGTCCAAAGGAGGCTTTTAGAAGAAACTCCCCAAGTGGGATCAGAAACAGGGGGATGGGAACGCACTTGATGCAAGTATTCTCGATACTTTGTGGAGTCCAAACCCATAGTCTCTCTGAGAGTGCAATTACGCTTCCATTAAAGTCAGACTGGATAGAGTGCGATGGAGTGTCAATTCTTTGGACAGTTTTGCCTGATGCCTCATCAGAAATCTATTTAATCCAAGAACTTGTTTAATCTGTCTGAGATTCCTTCAAAAAAGTATAAGTCTTAGACAAATCAGAGTGACAAGATCCGGCACTAAAAACCAAAAAGAGAAGTATCAAGCATAGTACTCTAGGAGATAACAGGATCTCATCTAGGTATGCTTTCTGCTCCACACACCTTTAATGAAACAGTTGAGCTTGAGCTTACTCTCTCTTTTTTTCCTGAGTGGATGCACCCAGGCACCTTTAGGGGGCATTTTTGATTTGATTGTCATTCAAGCGACGGGTCCATCTTGCCAATATCAAGTTGGCCCAGCTTCAGTTCAGACTTTAGAAAACTTAAGCGAACTCAAAGGCCTTTTAGGACAAGTGGTAAGTCATCCTGAAGATTTGGAATCCAATGCAGATATTTTAGATTTAGGGTTGGGGTTTCGACCCATGGATTTGAGAATGTCTGGCTCGGGAAACACTTACGGTCCACTCGACAAGTCTACCCTTTTAGGGTTCAGCCTTTACTACTCCATTGAGAAGGCCCACTTTCTTTTTAAAACCTTAGATCCCTCTGCAGATCTGACTCAGATTGTTCCCAATATGAAAGGGACACTGATTGTAGAAAATGCAAAACTTAAGCATCTTCAAGAAGCTTCAAAAAATTACACAGACAATGCAGCTTACTTACAAGTGGAGGGGAGTTTGGGAGATAGAGACTACTTCCTCCACTTTCCTAACGAAACCATCAGCGCCATTCCCTTGGGACTCAATCCAGGAGTACTCGCACATGAGTACTCTCATATGGTAACTCAATACTTGTTTCACAACCGACGTTCTCAATCAGCCAAAGAATTAGATACACGCTCAGAGAATATTTTAGATTTTTTTGAAGAAGGCCTCGCAGACTATTTTGGATTTCTCGCTTCCCAAGACCCAAGTTTTTTTCACTGCAGTTTTCCGGGTGGAACGGATAGAGATCTCTCTCATCCAAAGACTTTTACTTCTCAACAAGCAGACGCTCTTCGAACAGGATTGGATTTTGACTCTCACGAAGGAGGTGCCGTGTGGGCCTCTGTCCAATACCAAATCGGGCAGCGAGTTGGACATGAAGCCAATGCTCGAAGCTTGATTCGATTTCTTTCAAATTTAGCCTCTTGTACAGGGCTGAGCTCCTCAAGAACTCAAGTTACAGTGAGCGCAATCAATAATTGCCACATCCAAGCTCTGGGAACTTTGGCTTCTCCTCAGATCCAGCAAATTTATCAAAGCGCTTTTGGCGTAGTTGGGGGAAACTAAATGAAACCCTCACTTCTTTTGGTGAGTTTACTTTGGGTAGGAATCAGTTTTGGCGAGTTTTCTTCTCACCCCCCTTTGATGCCCCCCAGAAAAGCTGCAAGCACTCCGCCTGCTCAGACTTTCATTCAAACGAAGTCTAAAGCTTTACGCTCTGAACGAAGCGCTTTAGGGTTTGAGGCCGGGGTCCTAGGAGTAAGAAATCAAACTTCTTCCGATGTTTTGGGACTTCAATTGATGTATGGCTTAAGAGCACACTATTTATACCCTCTTTCTTCGCGCTTTTTCTTAAAACCCTCTTTGGGATATTTTATAAAACCTGAATCCGAAGGGGAGATTTCCCTCACCCAGCATCTCATTGAAGGGGGACTCGGGATTCATTATGCTTTTGGAAGAACTCAAGGCTCGCTCTGGCATTTAGGTTTGATTCAAAGGGCGGATCTCCTCTTTTCCCGTATTTCAGTAAAAACCAGCTCCGCCACTACCCCTGCTTCCTTTAGGTACAGAACAGGAATGGGACTCGGCACGCGATTTAAACTGAATGCGAACTCAGATTTGAGTTTTGACTTAGAAGCAGGGTTGGCTCCTTTTGAAAAAACTCGAATTCAATCTAGCTTTACTACTGGTTTAGTTTTTTTCCTCGACTAATTTTAACTTTTTTTCGCTGACTGTTTGTTATTTACGGGTAAAATTCTGCTATGTACTCGACTTATTTTGTCCAACCCAATATCGACCCAGTCCTTCTGCATCTTTGGGGCCCTCTTCAAATCAGGTGGTATTCCTTACTTTATGTAGGAGGATTTATCCTGGCTCGATGGATCCTCATTTATCTTTCCAAACTTCCTCGGTTTAAATTCACTGCCCAAGATATTGAGCAATTTATCGTTTGGCTTTTGGTGGGCACAGTCATTGGAGCTAGAATTTTTTATTGCTTGGTGTATGACTTCAATACTCTGCTAATAAATCCTTTTTACCTCTTTGAAACTTACAAAGGTGGACTCTCATTTCATGGTGGGCTTATCGGCGGTATTCTGAGTGCCGTTATTTTTTGCAGGAGAAAGAAAATCCCCTTTTGGAATTTCACCGATGCAATGTCTTTAGCTACACCGGCAGGTTTAGCACTGGGGAGAATTGGTAATTTTATCAATGGGGAACTCTATGGCCGGGTTACAGATGTCCCTTGGGCCGTCATTTTCAGAGAGGGAGGCCCCCTCCCTCGTCACCCTTCTCAGATTTATGAGCTTCTTTTGGAAGGGATTGGGTTAGGAGTCTTTTTATGGCTTGCCAAAAATAAATGTAAAAAAGATGGCCAGCTCTCTTTTCTTTTTCTTTTTGGGTATACCCTAAGCCGCTTTGTCGTAGAGTTTTATCGAGAGCCCGATGCTCAAATTGGGTATTTGTCAGGAGGGCTCAGTATGGGCCAGGTACTGTCTCTCATTATGCTCATGGTGAGCAGCTTAGGAGCTTTAGCTTTTTTTAGAAAATCTAAAAATTAGGAAGGAAGAAGTTAACTCCTACAAAAGCAGTATAATTGCTCTTGGGAGATCTTTTTCCATAGGTTTCAGAAAAAGTTAGGTAGTCTCGCAAATCTAAAACGATCCCCATTGTAGGATTTAAGAAAAATTTAAAACCCACTCCAAAATCCACGACTGGATCCAAACCAGATTTCACAGTAGTTTCAGGATTATTATTTGAAAGCTTGATCGTATTAGTACCAGCAAATCCGGCTCCAAGCACTGCATAGAGATCAAAATAAACAAGCGCAGAACCAAACATTCTCACTTTTCCATAAAAAGGAGAGAAAACAAGATTAGTCGTCGCCAAATAATTGAGTTGGGCTGTCTGAAGATTAGCAATCCCTTTGTCTTTAACTAAACTTTTCACCCAATTTGAAGTAGAAGCAAAAGCTTTTTGAGCATCAATCATTTCCCAGCCCCAATAATCACTCAAGTGCCAAGTGGCTTTCCCACCGACGAAGTACTGATTATTAACGTCATCGTAAGGCATGAGGCCGGCAGTCCCTGCAAACTCGAATTTCCCGGGTTTGTAGTAGAGCTTATTTCGAACAACTAAACCCGATTCTTTTTCAAACTCTGCTTGGTTCTCAGGGCTAATAGCCGAAGGAGCAGCCATTAAAGTAGCGGAAAGAAAAGCTAGTAAAAGACCAATATTTTTAGATAATTTCACGATACTTCATTTCATCATGACCTTAGATTTTTCTCAAGCAGAAGCTCATGTCACAGCTCGGCAAGAGCCCCCTCTAAAGCGAATTGAGCGGATCGACGTCAACTGCTAGCTTCACTGGAGACTTCGCTTGACCATCAAAAGCATGGATTTTTCTAAGAACCTGTTGAAGCTCTTTAACACTGGGGGCTTTTACTAAACATTGCCAACGGTAAAGGCGCTTCACTTTTGATATGGGAGCTTCAGAGGGCCCTAGAACTTGGCAACTCAGGCCTGCTCTTTGGGATTCACTCCGAGTGAACTGAGCAATGAGTTCAGCATATTTTTGTACTGTTCGAGCATCTGTATGCTGAAAACGAAGCAGAGCCGTTCGTTGGAAGGGAGGAAATAAAAAAAGTTTTCGTGAGTTGAGCTCTGTTGAATAAAACTCCAATGTTTTATTATTTGCCGCCCACTGCAAAACAGGATGATTCGGATTTAAGCTCTGGATGATCACTTCTCCGGGGTCTTCAGCTCTCCCGGCTCTTCCAGACACTTGGGTGATCACTTGGAAAGTTCTCTCATTCGCTCTGAAATCCGGAATGTTCAAACTAGCATCAGCAAGAAGAATACCGACTAAAGCAATCCCCGGAAAATCGTGGCCTTTAGCGACCATTTGAGTCCCAATAATAATATCTACTTTTTTTTCTGCAATTTCCTGCAAAACAGCTTCCAATTCCTTTCTTCCTTTTATGGCCCCTCTATCCATGCGAGAAATCCGGGCTTTTGGGAAAATCCGGCGAAGTTTTTTTTCAACTTGCTCTGTCCCCAGTCCAATAGAGTCGAGGTTTACCCCCTGGCAAGCTTCGCACTGAAGAGGCACTGCGCGTTGGTCCCCACAATAGTGACACTTCAATTTTGCAGGATTTTGGTAATAGGTGAGTGCCACATCACAATTCTTACATCGATAAGTATGCCCGCAGTCTTTGCAAAAAAGAAAATGAGCAAAACCCAAACGATTTAAATACAAGATCGCTTGTTGGCCATTTTGAAGAACTCCATCTATTTTTTCTACAAGCTTCCGACTCAACCAAGGGGTTTGAGATTGGAACCACTCAGATGGATTTTTGATGTCAACAAAGGTCGTTTTGGGCAGGGGTCTTTGATTGATTCGCTTTTTTAATTCTAAATAGCAATAGCGTCCATTTTGAGCGTTAGAGAAAGATTCAAGCGAGGGAGTAGCAGAACCCAAAATCACTTTTGCTTTCTCAATGGAGCCTCTGACTACCGCCAAATCTCTGGCGTGGTATCTTAAAGAATCTTCTTGTTTAAAAGAGGCTTCTTGCTCTTCATCTACTACAATCAATCCTAGATTTTTGACAGGAGCAAAAACTGCGGACCGAGCCCCAACGACGATTTGAGCTTCTCCCGAAAACACTTTCTCCCACTGCGAGGATCTCTGGGAAGGAGTTAAATCACTATGTAAAATAGCGACTTTACCGGGAAATCTTGCAGAAAAGCGGCCCAGAAGCTGTGGAGTCAGGGCAATTTCAGGGACCAAAATGATTCCGCCTTTTCCTTGAGACAAAAGCGCTTCCAGCACTTGAAGATAAACTTCTGTTTTACCACTTCCAGTGATTCCATGAAGAAGAAATGGGCGATTTTCAGTTGGACTAAGAATTTCAGAAACAGCTCGGTCCTGCTCTTCCGTCAAAATGGGTTTGTCGACTTTTCCTCGTGGCAAGAAGGAAAAATCACTGGTTACATTTGCTTTTTTTCGAGTTTTTTCTTTCTTGGGCTTGAGAAGCTGTCTGGGGATAGCCGCATCGAAGACTTCTCCCAGCGGATGGCAATAATAGTCCGAGGTCCAGCGTAAAAATTTCAACATGTTTTGGCTAAAGACGGGTTCTTCTTGGAGGATTTTAGAAATTGATTTTAACTTTTCATCCGGAACATCTGAAGAATCCTGAAGTCCGATAACAAAGGCATGAGTTTTTTTTGAACCCAAGGAAACTTCCACTACACTTCCCTCGCCAATATTCGGCGCGATTGTTTGATCCAATTTATAGTGGAAGGATTGATTGACTCGATAAGGGACTACGACGTCTACTATCATCGATAACCTAACAAAATTCGAAGGGCGTCCTCAAAAGATTCATTCAAAGAGTTTTTGGCCAAATTGGAGAATCTGGATAGCCATTGTTTCTTGTTTTTTTCGTCAAGAAGGGTTCGAGAAATTACTTGAGACCGGATAATTTCTCTCCCGTCTACTTGAAAAAAAAGGTCTTTTGGAAAAGTTCCTCCGCCAGAGAACTTTTGAGGTTGGCTAAAGTTCCAGGCTGTCACTTCTTTATCGTTTTTCCATTCGAGCCGGCTCAGAATCAAAGTGTTCTTTTCAAAAAAAACAGCCTTTCGGCTTGAGCCCTCTTCCAAACCAATGGCAACAATGGAGGGTCCTACTGGAGTCCTAGCAAAAGAAAGCGCTGGCTGAACAAGAAGGTTTTCATTCAAATCCCATTGAGCCGGATCCCCCTCTGGAGCAAAAGAACTTTTATACTGAATGAACTGATCTCGTTTAGCTAGTTTCTCATCAATCAACACTTCCCTAAAAACATCGGCTTGATTTGCCGTAAAATAAACCATAAAGGCTTGGGAACGACTGGCAATTTTCTTATCAGAAGTAAACTGGTAGCCGGTTTTTCCCCAAGTAGCCCCAAAGTCCCCATACACAGGACTTTTAAAAATGACATATACTTTTCCATTCAACTTGGTAAACCGCTCTTCAACTGAAAGAGTCTCCCCAGTTTTAAGAAGAATTTGATGGCGAAACACCGTTTCAAAAGCTCCGGGTTTTCGACCCTCAAAATTTGCTTTTAAAGCCACAGAAATGGGGGGCACAAAAGCCCAAACCGGAGCAAACGAGAGCACTAAATTGAATAAAAAAAGAAAACGGGAGTTCATAGCTTCTTTAAGTACTCCCTCAAGGGTCCAGATAAATCTGGGCGCCGAAGCGCTTCATCAATTTGAGCTTTTAAATAAAAAAGAGCATTCCCAATGTCATAGCGACACCCTTTAAGGTTAACAGCATGAAGCCCCTGGGAAGGACAAAGCTGAGTCATGGCATCAGTAAGTTGAATTTCTCCTCCTGAGCCTTTAGGGGTTCTCGCTAAATATTCAAAAATGACTGGATCGAAAACATAACGACCAATAATGGCATATCGACTGGGGGCGAGGTCAGGAGCAGGCTTCTCTACTGTGCCCAAAACCTTCACAGGTTGATCTTGAATATCCTGCTGCGGAATTTTTACGATCCCATAAGCTTGAGTTTCACGACTTGAGACTTCCATAACTCCCACTGTGCTGGTTCCAAGTTTTTCTGAAGCCTCGACAAGTCTTTTAACGGGAGACTGAGCTTGGTTGATAGGTTCCCAAGGAGGGAAAATCTCATCTCCTAAACAAACAACAAATTTTTCATCGCCTACAATTGGCTGAGCGCACAAAACTGCATGTCCTAAACCCAAGGGCTCTTTTTGTCTGACACTCATCACTTCGCACAGAGAGCCGATCTTTCGGATTTTTTCAGCAAGCTCCTCTTTACCTTTTTGCTTTAAAAAATTTTCTAAAGCAGGAGAGCGATCAAAGTAGTCTTGGAGCGCACTTTTTCCTCGACTGGTTACAAAAATGACTTGCTCAACTCCGGCGCTAATGACTTCTTCCACAATGAACTGAATCGTCGGAATATCGATGATGGGGAGCATCTCTTTAGGAATTTCTTTAGTGAAGGGAAGTCCCCTGGTTCCGACTCCAGCTACGGGAATAACTGCTTTTCTAATTCGACTTTTCATAATCAATTCGGCAACTTTTCCACTCAAACCCCAAGAAGTCAAAGGGACCCCAGGGCTGTGGTAAAAGCACCCCATCTATTTAAATTCAGTGGCAAATTAAACACGAAAATTCCGCGGGGTTCTGCACCGCCCCATGGAAATTGTTGATTTTTTCCTCATGCTCATAGATGGTACGGCCATTGCTTAAGGTGTCGGTGGCTAGTCTTAAAACATATGGAAAAACCAGACTATTTTTCGGGGCATGAGTCTTATCGAGTTCAGAAAACGTTAAAAAGCCCCCTGACTTTTAAGGGAGTAGGGCTTCACTCTGGAGTTTCGTCCAAAGTAGTTTTGCAACCCGCCGAGGCCAATTCAGGAATTGTTTTCATCAAAAAAGCAGAAAGAAAAACTTTTAAGATTCCTGCCCAATATGAATACGTAGCGGCTACTTCACTTGCCACCACTTTGGGACTGCCCCAAGTTCACGGTACCAAAATTTCCACAGTAGAACACCTGCTCGCAGGTCTTTTTGCTTTGGGGATTACTAATTTATCTATCGAAGTCCAGGGACCAGAAATCCCAATCCTAGATGGAAGTTCCCTTCCTTTTGTTGAGGGAATCCTTGATTCAGGGATTCAATTACAAAATTTTTCTAGCCGAACGCTTCGAATTTTGAAGCCCGTAAAAGTTTATGCTCATGGTGCTATTTGTGAACTCCTTCCCAGGGAAAATTTACGCTTAACAACGAGCATTGATTTTAATCATCCGAAAATAGGTACTCAAACATTCGCTATGGATCTTACCCCTCGAATGTTTGCGGAAAATATTGGGTCAGCAAGAACTTTTGGATTCTTATCTGACTTAGAAAAGCTCAAATCCAGGAGTCTTGCACTGGGGGCTTCGCTAGATAATGTTTTAGGTTTCTCTGATAAAGGGGTCTTAAACCCAGAGGGAATGCGATTTGAGGATGAATGCGTCAGGCACAAGTGGCTTGATGCCTTAGGGGATTTATCTCTGTGTGGCTCCTGGGTAGAGGGCGAACTCGTCAGTTTTCGAGGCGGCCATGCTATTCATTTTGCTCTTTTAAAGGCTCTTCAAAATCACCCCTCTCATTGGGAACTCCTATCAGCTGAGCGCCTCAACTCCTATTCCTTAGAGAAACCACCCCTTTTATCTTCTGCCCATGTTATCAGTCTGCGCAAATAGCACGCACTTCAGCGTTTGAATGGTTTTGAATTTGAGATACTTTCTCTAAGGCCAAGACTCTGCCTCCTGAGAGCACTAAAACTCTTTCAGCTAATTCCTGAATATCTTTCCAATCATGACTTACGAGAATTCCACACGCTTTGGATTCAGAGATTAATTCTTTCAAAAGCTTCCTAAGCCCCTGTCGCAGAGGGGCATCCAGAGCTGAGAAAGGCTCATCTAATAGAATCAAAGGAAAATGAACTGCCATCGCTCGAGCCAAAGCAACTCTCTGCGCCTCCCCACCTGAAATTTCCCAAGCACGCTTATTTTCCAAATGAGAAATTTCCATTTTGACAAGCCACTGTTGTGCTAGATCCGAGCACTCTTTTTTGGATTTCCCCTGAAGTTTCAAACCGAAACACACATTTTCAAGAACAGTCTGATGCTCGAAAAGCCATGGTTTTTGAAAAACAAGAACTGCTCCCCTTTTTTCTGGGGGAAAAACCCCAATTTCCTTACCATTTACCTGGATGCTCCCAGACGAAACTGATAAAAAACCGGATATCGCTTGAAGAAGACTCGTCTTTCCAGATCCGCTTTTCCCCATGACTCCAAGAACTTCTCCAGGCTGAATCTCTACTTTTTCAATCTCTAAGTTGAACTCTCCCCTCGAAAATATAAGTCTCTGAATGACTGCTCCATTCATGATTCTTCCTCCAGGTAACCCACACCACTTAAGACGCTTGCAATCATTAAGAGTAGAAGCATTGTCAGAGCATGGGCCTCTTGAAATCGATAGCGAGACATTGCTTGAAAAACACTTAATGAAAGGGGCTGAGCTCCAGGAGGAGCAAAAAGCAACACACTCGATACTTCGCCTAATGAAAAACTGACTGCCATGAGCAAGGCAAGCATGAGAGGTCGTTTCATTGCTGGAAACTCAATCAGCCTCCAGCATTGCCATTTGTTAGCTCCTAAACTTTGGGCTACCCACATTTTTTCCGGAGGCATTCTTAAGAATCCTTCCTTGAGTGGGAAAACTATCAGCGGAATCACCAAAAGAGTTTGAGTCAGAATCACTCCCACAAAAGACCAAGATGCATTCTGTCGAAAAAGGGGAAAAAACACCGAAAGAGCGAGAGCAACTAATAAACTTGAGAAAAATTGAGGGAGTGCCACAGCGGCAAAACCCAGACTTTGGAGCTTTGTTGATGGGACTCTGTAGAGCGAGCGTAAAAAGGGATAAACCAAGACCAGACTCAAACAAGCAACAGCGAAAGCAATAGCTAAAGACACTCCAGAGGAAACCAAAAGCTCCGATCCCTGAAGAGCCCCCACATTCAAAAAACCATCTATCAAAATAACTGATACCGGGAACCCAATTCCAAAAACCACGAGGGACCCTAATACGAAAAATCCAAAGCCTCTCAGGGTCCTTGATCGGGGATTATAGATTCGGTACTCGCTCTTATCTGCTTGAAGGTGTCTGCGAGATTGGAGCCGAAAATAAAAAACTAAAATCACGCTTCCTAAAAGCAATTGAAGCACTGCAATTTGGAGTGCCTTTCCCCAATCCAGATTCAACTTCACTGACTCATACAAAAGCACTTCTAGCGTGGTAAGTCTGGGGCCGCCTCCAAGAAAAAGAACAACGAATAAACTTGAGGCACTATAGAGGAAAGTCAGGAGCCAGGATGAAGCAACACTCGTTCTAATTTCCAACCAAGTACAATGAAAAAAAGTTTGAAGCCTTGGCATCCCCAGAGAAAGAGCCGTGAGTTCAGCTGACTTATTTCGTTCTGACAAACTCGTTCCAATCAGTCTTAAGGGGATAGCAAAATTCAAGAAAACATGTCCCCACAAAATTCCTTTCCATCCAAAAACTCCGTTAGGTTCTGCCGCCCCTAAAATACCTAAAGCTACGACCATGGGTGGCATCGCAGAGCACAAAAGGCTTAGCTTCCAAACCATTCTGGAACCTGGAACCTTCCACTCCGTAATGAGAAGGGCCAACCCAAATCCCACGAGAACGCTAGCAGTAGCACTCAGAAAAGCTTGAAAATAGGTGAATTGAATTACATGCCAAATAAAGGGATCGGATAGAATAGAATCCGATATTGCCTCAATTCCAAGGGGCAGAAGCGCTAGAAGAGGCAGAAAAAAGAATCCTCCTAAAAAGAGCAGCAAAGGAATTCCCGATACTGAAATCACTTTCGCTCCTGACTCAACAAATAAGTCCAGTCTTTTATCCAGTTTTCTCTTTCTGAAACAACTCTAGTCCAGTCGATCTTTAGAGGTTTCGGAATGGGAATTTCCTGAAAATCTTTTGGAAGTTTTACTCCGGCCCTTGCCGGATACATCCACTGAAAAGTGGGAAGCTGTGTTTGTGCCTCTTGGCTTAAAACAAGCTCAATAAATTTGCGAGCTAGATCTTTTTGAGGACTGGTCTTTAAAATAGCAAGCCCCTCTACTTGTTTAAAATGCCCTTCAGAAAAAAGAAGAGAAGTAATATTTTTTTTGCCCTCTCGCATTGAATGGTAGGCTGGACTTGTAGTATAGCTCAGAACAAAGTCTACCTGTTTCTTCAAGAACAACTCATAAGCCCCAGACCATCCAGGAGAAAAAGTAAGCACAAAAGGAGAAATTCCCTTCCAAAAATCTTTTGCTTGATTCCCCAAACTCTCATAAGTCCACACCAAAAATTCTAAGCCCAGTGAAGAAGTCCGTGGGTCTTGGAGAGCTATTTTTTGCTTTGAAGTAAGCCATTTGGAAAAAGTAGAAAGACGAATAGGAGAAGGAAGTGTTGTTGTAGAAGAATCAAACACAAAAGCAAGAAAGCCATAGTCAAAGGGTACAAATGAAGGATCTAGCCTGTTTTTTATAAAAGGGGATTCAAGATTTTTAAGACTTGCTGATTCAACCTCCTCAAACAACTGTTTTTTTTGGACACGAAGAAACAAAAGCTCATCCACTCCCATCACTAAATCGGCTTTTGTTTTAGGGCCTTCAATGAGAATTTGATTGAGGGCCTCTCCTGCGGTACCAAAAGAAATAAATTCCACTTTAGTACCGGTTTTTTTTAAAAAACTTTCGGCCAGAAACTCACCAAAGCTATTTTTACCGGTGAGGGAATCATAAGTATAGACTCTTAGAGAAGTGGACGAGCAAAAAGCTGGAACTTGTAAAAACGCCCACAACGCCAATTGGATAAACTTCTTCATTCAAGAGACCTTACCTGAACCGCCAAATGATGACTAGAGCCAGAGCTAAAATGCTGATGAGCCCACCTCCAATCATAATCCACTGATACTTAAACATCTGATTCTCAAAGGACTCTCTAAAATCTAGGCAACTCTGAAGAGCATTCCAGTACAAAAAACTCTCTGGAGAGCTTTGAGGAGCTCCTTGAAAGTTTTCAGTTGACCGAAAGGCATCCAAAAATGATTTGCCAGTGGTTATCCAGGACTGTGCTTCTGGATTCAAAAGGAATATCTGTTGAAAAAAGCCCTTTTCAATTTTTTCTATTTTTGCATTAAGATCATTTTTACAACCGGTAAGCTCATGCGCCCGGAGAGAGCTGAACATTAACAGGGCGATAAGAAAGAGAAGTTTTTTTTTCACGAACGGGGTCTCAGAGTATAACTGACAGCGGCCCACTCCTGCAGAAAACTTTTTTGCACCAAGACAAAATCAAGAGATTCCATCTGCTCTTCAACGGATGGGATTTGTCCCCCCAAAAGTCCCGCAAGAATAAGAACCCCACCCGGCTTGAGCAGTCTTTGATAATCCTGACAGAGCTCGAAGTGAGTTTCCAACAAAATATTCGAAACGATCATGTCAAAGCAAGTCTCGAAAGAAGAGAGAGCTTGAGAGGAGAGGTGAACCCCTACCGTGCCATTGGTTAGAAAATTTTCTCTGGCAACTCGAACAGCATCTAAGTCGTTATCAATGGCGGTTATTTCTTTAAATCCTAATTTAGCCGCTACGATGGCCAAAATACCCGTCCCGGTTCCCACATCTAAAACTTTGAGGGGGGAGAGCTCAGGGTAAAGAGCTGCCGTTTCTTCAATCAACCTCATGCTGAGCCGAGTGCTTTGATGAAGACCCGTCCCAAAAGCCTGCCCTGGATCCAAAATTAAGGAAAACATATCTTTGGGAAGAGGGGTTTTGGTATCCCATTGGGGCCTTAAAAAAAATCGGTCAGTGAGCTTCTGCGCTTTGTAGAACTCCTTATACTTTTCAGCCCAATTATCTTGGATGACATCCGAAAATCTCCACTGAATTTTTTGAGCTTCGGAAGAAAGGGATTTCAAGTCATTAAAGTAGTTGGAAATAATTTGGCAAATTGGGTCCTGTTTTTCTTTTGGGAAACAAGCACAAAGCCCCTGGGAAACTCCTTTCTCTAGAGTCTCGCTAACTCCCTCTGCTCCCAAATCAAAAAAATAACTGGTGATGGCTTCTTTCAAAGCTTCGTCGACTACTTGCACTTGAATTTGGAACCATTGCATGAATTCAGTCCGCTTGAGGTTCTGATTTAGAGGGCTCTTCCGCCAGAACCCTTTTTCCTGTTTTTTGCTCAAGACGAGCCACTTTTTCAAGAGCTCTTTTTAATTCAGTTGGCTCTTTGATCAAAGAAGCGGCCTGAGACCAGGCCTCCAGAGCTTTCAAAGGCTCTCCCTGTTGCTCGTAGGCGAATCCTAGCCACGCAAAATTAGTGCCTTCATTTTTTTCAAGGCCTTTAGCACGCTCAAAAAGTTGAATGGCCTCCGCAGTTCTTTTTAAGTTTAATTCTACAATCCCCAGTTCTCTTAAAAGGATGGGATTAGGTTCGGCCAACTGAACCAGGGGTCTTAATTGTTTCTCAGCCTTTTGAAATTCTCCTAAGTTTCGATAACAGATTCCACGGTATAAACTAAACTCATCTACTTTTCCCTCCCCCTCGGGTGCAAAGGAATCAATCCGAGAAAGTGCTTCTTTCCACTGTTTCTTTTCCAAAAGACTTTCAACTAAATAGGGTAGGTTTTGTTGGTGCGGATGCACAATTAAAAACGGTTGGGGATACAACGGTTTGTTCTTTTTCAGTTGCTCATTCAGAAAAGGTGTACGGAGAAACAACCACGGAAAAAACCATTTGGATAGCTTGTAATATC
>OGVP01000055.1_pt1 | contig 15521 bp, 20 predicted proteins | sample 1575791 | NCBI WGS metagenome assembly OGVP01 (sample SAMN07581537, study PRJEB24739) | freshwater metagenome
GTGACTGGAGTTCAGACGTGTGCTCTTCCGATCTCGCAGTAAAGGATGACCCAAGAGTAGAGCTATCTGCATAGTTTAAAATACCCTTACCTGTGTTTTGTCTAACATTTGTGTAGCGTCTTATAAGTGTATTTGTAGAGGCAGATCTTGTAAATGTTAAAAAAGTGCCGATTGGTGCGTTTGCTAGGGTTGCCAAAGTATAAGTACCAGATCCAGCGTATACCAAGGAAGCAGTATCGGTGCTAAATTGCTGAGTAGGGACAAGAACAGCTTCGGTTTCAGCTATGGCCAAAACACTTAGTCCAGCTAAAGCAGATGCACTGCTAATACTACCAGCCACACCGACATGCACTCTTATAACATCGCCTGCTTCTAGGTCGCCAGACCAAGCTAGGGAGTTGTAGTCAATGCTTGCGGTGGTTGGATCGATGCTATTTAAGGTCATTCTATCGCTTGCTGTGATAGATGCGATATTTGTAGTTAATTGTGTTGAATTTTTTGAAATACCAAAAACAGTTTGAGAGGTTCCTTGATCTGTTACGGTGACAAAAACTCTACATTTTTTTAACGCAGTAAAGGATGACCCAAGAGTAGAGCTATCTGCATAGTTTAAAATACCCTTACCTGTGTTTTGTCTAACATTTGTGTAGCGTCTTATAAGTGTATTTGTAGATCCAAAGCCGTTTCCACCATCCAGCCTAACCATATCGAAGTTAGTGGTAGAAATTCCTGCAAAAACATCTGTAGATAGAACCACATCATCAAATTGAAAAATCTTACCGCTATTTAGTGTCTTAACATGAAACCCAATTCTAATTTGAGTACAGTTAGATGGGATTACTACCGAAGAAATAAAAGTGGACGCAATTGTACTATTTAAAGAAATGTAGTCAGTCGTTGACGAGATAATCTGGGCATTAGTTACGTCGTAGATAATTACTAAAATATCGGAATTTCCTCCATCATATTTATAATTAGAGGTAAGGAAAATTGTATTCCCTCTAAATTTAGGAGGAACAGTTTTTACTGGAGAAGCAAAGTAATCATTTAGTGAGCCAGCGGCTTGAGTGTATCTAAAATCATAGTTCCCATTAAGTGGAGAGCTAGAATTTTGTACAAATGTTCCTGAGATAGTTCCGCCACCTAAAAAAGTAGCATTATCACCCGTTGACCAAGAAGCTACTCCTTCATCGCCTTTAAAAATGGCCAGGGTATTTACTCCCATTCCACCTAGATCTCCATCAATAATGGCATTTTTTAAAGTTTTGTTAATGGTATTGGCGGAAATATAAATCTGATCGTCTGTGGGAAGGTCAGCAATAGTCCCTCCTCCGGCCACGATCTCAGTGGAGTTTTTAACTCCTTTACCTTGAATCTTAGACATAAATTATCCTTATGCTTTGTAAGTTACTTTGATCTTATCGCCAGAGATTAAGCTGAGCATATCACCTGCAAATGTTACTCTAGTAGTTCCACCTGTTCCGCCTGTTAGGGATACAGAGTAGTCATCTGCTAGCCATTGTGGGTTTGACCAGCCTTTTACATCGACAGCAATAACTCTAGAGACGGCCACAGATAAATCTTTATAGCCATTAGTAATATCTGTTCCGTTAAGTGTGAAATATTGGAAGTTGGCATCACCTGAGTTAGCGGTGACATAAGATTTCATAGCTGAAACTGAAGCGGCTTGATCTGTTTCGTTTGATGCTGTTGAGTTTACTACCGCAGCCGTTCTAGCTCTGGCCGTAGTGTGGTAAAGGTTAGTCCCTTCTGCTAAATCTGTAGTAGATTTTCCAGAGAAGGCCGTATTGAATCTTGCTGCTGTATAGTAAAGATTAGTCCCTTCTGAAATATCAGAAGTCGTCAATACGACAGCGCCAGTTTGTGAGTTTACAGAAGAAACTGCGTCTGTAGTATCTACTTTTTCCCAAATAGAACCATTGTAAAGAACATAGTCGCCGACAGCAAAAGAAATTGATCCTGACCCAAAATCTTGAGATCCAGCAACTGATACTTTATACTGGTCTCCTGCGCTACCTGTTCCATTCACAAGTGATGGTGAGTTCGTGCTTGCATTATAAGTTCCTTTGTATTCAAAGGCGGAAACTGTTAATTGAGAAGAAGGGATTTTACCATTTGAATCAAGTGTAGCGACTCCGTTGTTTGCGCCTTTTTCAGAAGAAGGAATGTAGCTACTTAATTGAGTAGTGACATATCCTTGAGTGGCAAAGCTTGAGCCTGAATACTGTGGTAGCTGTAGGTATTCTAAAATATCTGAAGCATTTAATTTGAATAAGTTAATGTCTGCTGAGTTTGCAGCATTTCTAGCTCTGAAGTTCTGGTTATTATCCAGCTTAATTTTTGACCCATTTACTGCATCGTCCTGAAGCCCTCTAGTGCTAACTAATGACATATTTCTCTCCTTAGAAAATTAAATAAACTACTCTTAAAGTATCACCTGCTATTAAATATCCGTCTAGACCTTTTCCGGCCCAGCTTAATTCATTCCCTGAAACATCGTAATCTGTGCCATAAACTTGAGTCGTAACAGAAACCCAATCTAATAAAACTTTAGTAGGCTCTGCTGGCGTTGATGCTAAAACTATTTTTTTAGCGGAAATCTCTGCGCCGCTTAGAATTCTATACTCCACATATTGACCATCAAGACTTGGTGAAGGCAAGGGAGAAGTTCCATCTGTAAGATAGAATACCGCTATTTTTTGCCCTAAAGATGGAGCAACATTAAAAGTTATCGTTCCTGTAGAATAGCTGTAATTATTTTTGGTCTCTAATAGCCCATCAATGTAAACACAAAGAGCGTCTGCGTTAATTGGCGAAAGAGATATGGTAAAGTTAACATTTAACCCATCCACTGAACCTGCCGGAGTTTCTTGTTTGCCAATAATGGTTTGACCGATAGTTTTCCAAGTTAATGTAGTGCTATCGTAAACCCTAACTTCTCCAGATGTGGTGTTATAATAAATCTCTCCGCCAGTAGGTGAACCATTGGCCGTTACGTAAGCCCCATCTGAGATATATTGAACTAGCTTTCTCGCCGTAAGAGCAGAGACTACAGGGTTAGAATTTGACTGAAATCCATCTGCTATATCTAAAATTCTCACTCAAAACTCCAAGGTTCAAAAGTTAGTGGATTTTCGCTGTCATCTGCTGGTTCTAGATAAGTAGGAAACTTAATATCCTCATGTTCTCTTATCCAGCCTAGATAACTAGATTCACTAAAACTGTAGCCACTAGCACTTAATTTTAAACTATAAGTCCCGTTTTTCAATGGTAAAACATTAGGGAATAAAAGCCTGTAGTATAGATGAATAAAATTATCAGAAGTGCTTAATCCTGAGTATAAATCACTTGCTGTAAAATTTACGCTGGTCAGGGAGCTTGCCCCAGAGATTAATTCTATTGTAAAAGTGCCAGATGGATGATTGTGAGCATAAAGGTATGGTCTAACCCCTTTCCAGTGATGAACTTTCCCATCAATAATAGAAAAAGGCTGCTCTAGTGTAGTATAAAGCTCATCTACGAGAATCTTCACATGGCCCCTTTTAATGTTATAGAGGCATTATATAAAGCATAGGATGGGTTAACTATTTCTGGATTTTGCGCCAAATAAAAATAGCCTGAGAATCTGTTAATATTGTTTAAGATATCTTCGCAAGTAAAACGTGCAAACAATGGCCTAGTGATAGAATTATAATCAATAACTTTAAAAAGATTATCAACTTCATTTTTGTCCATATAGTTATACGTAACATTTATTAACTTTCTTTTTCCGTATTCGTCTATAAAGGCCTGGCCGTATTTATTCTCCTGAATAACTGACATATCATTTTCGACCATAGACCAATTAAGGTCTGGGCCTCTACCAAAGTCTAGTTTAGACCCAATAAAAACTTTCCCTACTTCTGTAAATGTAGTGCCGTTAAAGGTTAGTCTCCAGAATCGGTAAGCCTGAGAAGCAAACTCTTTAAAAGCTATTTCGTGTTCCTGATCTATTTCAGTGTTAATAGTTGTAGTAAACGCTGGGCTTCCCCATGTATTTGTGGCATTTGCTTGAACTGTGACAGATGTAAAGCCCCACCCATTCTTAATGTGAGGAACTAAGCAGATAGAATCTACTGTTTCCGTAGTAATGAAGTCAAAAACAACCTGAGCAGATGAAGCTTCATTTCTAAATACTTTAGACCTACGTGGATCTTTCAGATTTGAGGCTGGAAAGTAAGCTGATTCCGCAGTAGCAGTTATTACTGTCGAAGATTTATCTACTAAATTATAGTTATAAAATACTAAACTCATACTTCAAAACCTGCTTTACGTTGGTTCTTCACCACTCTAGCTATCTCTCTTCCATCTACCTGTACTATAATTGGCCTAGAGTTAATTTGCACAGAAAGAGCGTTAATCGCATCTACGATAACACCTGTATTGTCTTGCTTATTAACTTTATTAAAAAGGGTAGCTTGCTGCTCTCTATTCAAAATCATCTCGCCCGAGTTTACCCTGGCCAAAACATTATCACCTTGAAACGAGTTGCCTCCAACTATACCGCCATCGGCAAATTTAAAAAGCTTACCTACTGACTTAATTCCTCCGCCAGCAGCTTGTGGTATGGACTTAGCGATTGCCTCGGCAATTTTAGGCGCATTTTCTATCATAGCAATAGCGAACTGGTTGGCCACTGTAGGCATTTGCGCTGCCAGAGAAACTGCTACCTGTGGCATAGACTGAGCTAGGGAGTCGATAATTCTCGGGATAGATTGAACTAGCCTATCAATGATAATCGGAGTCTGCTCTGCAATAGCTTCAACTACTGCTGGAATGGCTTCGATTAAATTTTGTATTAACGTGGGAACTGCTTCAGCAAAAGATTTAACTAATCCTTTAACGGCTTCTGGGCCTGCAAAAAGAACTTCTGCAATAGGGCCAGCTACAGCACCTAGGCCTGGGAGAAAAGACTCAGCAAGTGAACTAATACCAGAAGACAAAAGCTTACTAGCCCCCTGTGCTCCACCTAAAATGTCTTGGAAGATACCAGCAGCAGCACCAAATTTAGAATTTTTTTGTGATTGGTCTAAAGCGTTTTGGATATTAGACCTTTCTTCCTTAGAAAGATCTTTTCTCTTTAATTCTTTTTCTAATCCTCTTTGTGTTTCTGTTTTATTAAACAAAGAAACAAAAGGGTTTTTTGCTCCTACTTCGATTTCTGCATTAATCTTTTTATATAGCTCTAACTGCTGGTTTAGTATTTCATTTTGCTTTTTCTGCTCTTTAGTAGTGTCTTTTGCTGTAGTCGCTGCTTTATAAACGTCGGAAAACTTTTTGGTAGAATCTGTAAGTTTATCCATGTTTTTGGTAGAATTTACGACTCCGTTCTTTAAATTGGTAGAAAGTAGGTAGACTTCGTCTGCAGCTTTTCCAAAAATAGTTTTTTCTGGTTTAGCTGTTAGCTGTGCTACATTTGCAGAAACTTGGCCCTTAAAAAATGAAAGCACTTTATTAGTCTTACTTAAAAATCCGTCTAAGATACTACCAAACCCTAAAAAGTCAGAAGCAGCATTAATAATGGTAGCAGAAATTTTTATTACATAGCCAATAAGTACGCCCAAAGAATTGGAAACTACACCAGAAACCTGTGCCACACCGTAAAGAAATCTAGTTATTAAATCTGCCCCTCTTAACAAAGAAGAGAATGAAGAAACTAAGAACTGAATAGAAGCGTTTAAAGCGTCTGCTATTACTGTGCTATTTGCTAAAGAATCTTTTAATCTATCTATAAATGCTTTTACAGATTGAATAACGTTAGAGAAGTCTTGGTTTTTAACCAGAGCATTTCCTACTTCTTCCTGTAGATCAGAATAAGAATTTTTTAAAGACTGAATAGCTCCAGAGAAAGTTTTAGTTTCATTCTCTGCAGCGCTATCAAATTTCTTAGCTATTAGATCAATAGCAGCACCAGACTTAAGCTGTGCTTCTGTTAATCCTGCAAACTCTGGCCCTAAAACTTTAAGCGCTCTGGCTTCTCCACCAAGGGACTTAACTAATGCTTCTGTAGCGCTTTCTAAGTCCTTACCTGTGACTGCAGCATAATCTGTAGCAGACTTAATTAAGGCTTCTGTAGCAGCGTTATTTAACCCTGCTGCCTTTGCTACAGCTATGTTATTTAAAACCATTTCGTCGGAAAATTTAGTAGTTCTTTGTATCTCTGTGGCCAAATCAGAAAATAATTTAATGTTTTCTGCTGTTTTTTCACCAGTAGATAAAAGAGAAGTGCCAAGCTTATTTAAAGAAATTTCTGCTTCTGCTGACTCACTAATAACCCCACCGAAGAAATCAGAAAAAGCATTTTGAATGGTGCCGACTGTCTTAGTGGCTATGTTTGCCGATAAGTTCCCAATAAAATTAGAAAAAGCTAGATTAGTTTTACTTAACCCCTTCTCTGTCTTGTCTGCAAATTTGTCGATAGACTTTTCAATCTTCTCTAAAGATTTCTGTAGCTGCGCTACATCTATCTCTATCGGGACTTTGATTTCGTTGTCTGCCATTTCTTGTCTTCCTTCCTTGACTTTTCTGATTCTATCTCATTTAGAAGAGATTCGATAAGCTCTAAAATCTCTATCAGCTTATTAGGCTGCTCCATGAGAGTCCCAGAAAAAGGCATAATCCCATTTCTGAAGTGCTTATTAACTGTCATATAGTGGACTATAGACATATCAACAAAATTAGCAGGGCACCTGTAATATTTTATCCTGTCTTTATACTCAAATACAGGCTTTTTTGATTCCACTGAGCAAGCTTTTCTATTGTCTCTGTAACTCTTAGCATATTTCTTTTTACAGAAGTCACAATGAAAGGCCATATTTTGAACCACATTTACCGTGGAAACTATCTCTAGACATTCTTTATTACTCAGGTAAGAGATTTTCTCTATCTCATACAGGACTAAATCTAGGATAGTTTTTACTTCTTTGGGCTTACAGTGATCTCCGCGCCCTCTACTTTCATTTCTCCGCCAATGGCCTTAATCATTGTTTGAAGAATTTCCTCGTTACCTAGGGTTTGAATAATTTCATCCACGCACTCATCGCTTAAATATCCATCCACAAAAGATAACTCATAAGGAGTATCGTCGTAATTAGTAAGCCCCTTAATGTCTTTCACGCAAGCCTTAAGTGTTTTTGCTATTTGTGACATAGTTTTTACTACATTTTCCCCTGCATCAATCTTAGCTAGCCCAGCTAGTTCAATTTTTTGCTCATAAGACAATGGAGAAATAACAATTTCTAAGCCGTTTTGCTTAATGCTAATTCTGTCGGACAGTTTAAGAACTTTCATTTTTTACCCCTCTCTAAAAAACAGGGCCAGTTACGGCCCCTATATGCGTTTAGAGAATTGTATTACTAGAGTTAAACGAAGGCTAGAAAAACTGTGTCTCCGCCTAGTTTACGATAAGACTTGAATGAAATTGCGTCTGTAATAATTCCATCTTCATCTCCTGCTGGAATAGCAGTAACTTTAGCTTGAGGTATCCAGAAAGCTACATAGTTCTGACCTTGGCCAGGAGTAGATGTTGGGTTTGAAGCATATCCGAAAATATGAACATCGTCGTTATTGTTAAAAGCATCGAAGCGAGCCACATCATCGTCTTCCATATATGGGTTAATTTCTCCAGAACATACTAGATTAGTAAATCTAGAAGCAATTTTACCAGACTCAGAACACGCAGAAAGCAGTTCCGCCTTAGTGTTTTCGATATTCAAAGATAGGCTGTTATAGTGAACTTCTACGCCATTGATCCACACGCAAGCATCGATTAGAACTGGCGGTAAAGCATCTGCAGAAAAATCAGGAGTAAACGCAGGAGCCGCTACTGCTCTGTCTAGGTCTAGGCCTTCAATAGCAAAATTCCAGTTGGCTAGCTTTGCAGTCTCCCAAGATTCAAGTGAAGCAGAAACAGAGCGAAGGCCAGAAACTTGCTCCTCAATTTCCCCACCAATGTAGTGAGTGGCTGAGAAAGTAGGTGCGCCTTCTTGATGAAAGAACTTTGTGAATTTTTCGATTACTACGTTATCAGCAGGTGCGCCTCCAGCTAAAGCAAACTTAAGAGTAATATTTGCGGCGCCTAAAGTTGTATCTACCGCGCTAATTGGTCGCATTTCATACTGACCTGCTTCCTTAACTAGAATCACATCGTTAACAGCATATTTGCTAATATCTGCATCTTGGATTTGAAGAACAGTAGCAGAGTTTCCTGTTTTAGTTGTAGATGCGTTTGAAGTTTTAACTCCACCAAGTAAAGACTTGTATAATACAGCTTCTCTAGGAGCGTTTCCTGCTGTTGATGAAGCTTTATATTCTACTGGAATTGACCCAGAGATTTGCTTTAATCCTACTCTAGAAGCTACTTGCTCAATAGTAGAGGTAAGGTTATTTCTTTCAATCCCATCTCTTTGGTAATTAAATTCTAGGCCGTCTTCTAATACTTCGATGGCCTCAGATGAAGCTGCAGGAGCGACATAAACGCCTTCTGTAGTCTCTTCCTTGATAAAGACGCTTGATTTACCTTTTACTAATCCGATTCCCATGTTTATCTCCTATGCAGTTTCGTTGCGGTATTTGATTGTATATGTAGCAATAATGGCCACATTATGATTCTCGTTATCAATTTCTGGAGCGCTTAACGCAACCGACTCGACTACTAAAACCCTTGCTATATTAATGTTACGTCTAAAAAGCAATTTTTCAAGCTTTTCATGGTCTTCAAATAGGCCCATGATGGCTTCATCTAAAGCGCTATCTTTGTCGCCCTTATTAATGTATTTCGTGCTTAAATATACCTCAAAGTCTTGGTCTAGAGTTATGGTCTTATTTGTGCCAGAAACACTAGAGCCAGACTGTGGCCTTACTGCGAAAATATTTTTACTCTTCTTGTCGTTATTACTAGCAAAGTCCCAGATAAATGGAGACTGAGCATAACTAGGAAGCTCTGTCTGTATTTGTTCCACTAGAGCATCGCGAATGTCTTTTACAATATTAGACACGCTCTATCCTTACAAATTGGATGGCCCCATGCTCATTTGGGTCTTCTTTCCCATCGTTATTCTTGTCTAGTCCTAGGTAGTAAAGATTGATTTTATCATCAAAAGCAGCCTCAAACTTTTGGGCCTTTTGAAACCACTTGTCATCTACCGCGTCACTTAACCAGTAGAAGATTTTAGATAGTACCAAAAACTTACTAGCTTCAGTAAGTTCCGTATAATCTAGAATATCGAATTGATCCACTTTCTTATAGCTGGAATTATTATCAATCTTATAGCCTTGGTTGCGAAGCCTTGTGATAATGACATTTCTAGCAGATTGATGGAAGCCAATAAAAGAAGATTTTCCCTCTGGCAGGCTCTCTAGAATATTTGGGTATTCTTCTAGTAAGTGCCTATCTGCTGAAAAAACCAAATTAAGGCCATCAATAACCATAGCACTAGAATCTACTGATAGCTTAATCTTATACCAGTATTTTTCTAGCCCATGCAGAGTGGTTTTCTTTTCTGTTTCTTGGTTTCTTGACCATGAGAAAAAGCCAGAATACTTAAAGCCTTCTGTCTCATCGTGCAGATCTACATCTGAGAAGGCATTGTTTTTGAAATATTGTACCGACAGACTTGCGGCGTTTGTGTTTTTAGCTGATAGCTCGATAAATAGAGCGTTAATAGGCTTATCAAATCCTACATCTAGAGATTCAGAACTAAGCAGGGTTAACGCCACTGCCTGAGTGAGATAATCCTCTAGCTTTATAGAATAATCTGCAGAATTATGAAAAATCTTTAACATGGTATTTCCTTAATTAACTCTTTTAGTTCCTTTGGGTCGATTTGGTCTAAGTGATGCCCATTGAAACCGATTGCCCTGGCCACTAATTCAGAACAGATCATTCTTTTTTCGCCATTACTGTATTTTATATTTAAAGCAATAAGAATAACATCAAGAAAATCATACTGAGTCCCAATATGGTCTATGCAGTACCTAAGAGCGTACTCTTCTAAGTGATCCTGATTAATCTCGACGTATTCAATTATATGATTCTTTGCCTTGAATTTAGAATACTCAATAGGGTAAACGCCTTTTCTGGTGGCCTGGAAAACCAAAAACTGGCCAGTCTGCTCTATCTTAAAAACGATTGCAGAGTGAGAGTATTTTGCCCCTAAAAACTTACTAATAAGCCATGAAAACAAGTGAAACTTTTTAGGAGTTGACCATATTACTATCATAATCTGTAAAGCTCCAATATAACCGAGATCTCTTCCTGTACTCCTGCTTCGTGATAAAAAGAGAATTTAAATTTATTTGTGTGGTAAGTCGCATTATATTGTAAAAGCTTTGGGGCCTTCCCATCTGTCTTTAGTCCGTCGAATCTAGCTAGATCTAAATTTTGTGCAAAATACTTTGAGCCGCCCATATTTGCTGGAATGTCAGGCACGCCAACGGCATCGCAGTGAATGTGATTTGTAGTTTTAGCTATCTGCCCACAGATTAAATAGTAATCGTAAGTAGGCTCTAAGGTTATAACTGTCTTCACACAAGTAGTTAAATCGGACGTGAGTTCGCTATCGCTTGAGTCATAGAATTTAATTGTTTTGTTTATCGAAGTGTCATTTGCTCCACCTTTAAAGATCTTCAATGATGACAAAGTTGAAGTCTCAAAATCTACACCGATAGCCCCATAAGTCCAACCTGTAGGGACTAATTTCAATCTAGTGAACTGAGCATTTTCACTGTCTATTTGGTATTCGCCTTTTAAAAAGGATAGGGCCTCTGAAAACCCATTAACCTTAGAGTCGTAGTTGTAAACTTCGGCCAGGCCATTCATTAATGCACTTAGAAAGTTATCATCTTGCGAAAACTTAATGGCCTCAGCTTGGTCATTACATGAATAGAATGATGACGGCTGTATGCCTACTCCACCCCAAATTTGTTCAACAGTATCTAAGTTTTTAATTTTTTTTGTCATAATTTTTTAAGTTATTGTATTAAACCAAACTCTAATAAACGGCTTATTGGCTGACCCACTTTTAATATAAAATCCTAAATGGTCATTGGCGTTAACTCCTGAAACAGAAAGCCCTGTAGCGTTTACTTCTTTGGATGCCGTGAATGTTATATTTAACAAATCTGTCGCTGTGGTTAAGTTTCTAATAGTCAAAACGAAGGTCGAGTTAGCTACACAGCCAGCAGTGTATGAGGATATTCTAGACAATTCTGGGATAATTAACGGCCCATTTGCGTTATCGGATGCGATAGACGGGTAAATTTCTAGATACCTCCCTGCCGTAGCGTTTCCACCATAAGATGCCTGTACTGGATATCTGTCATTGTTTAATGCGTCTGTTTTCGCCTCTAGAATAGCATCAAAAACATTATCTGCAGTGATACCAGCAGACACGGCCAATGGATCAGCGCCATTAAAAGGAATCGAGTAAGCTACTGGCGAGGTAAACGGCCCACTCATATTATGATTTCTCCGCTATTGCTACCTGTGCAGTCCCTGTGGAAGCTTTGAAGTAGATAGGAATATTCCCAATAGGTAGAGAGAAAAACTGGCTTTTAAACAAGTTAAAAGGGCATGAAGAATCATACCCCCATTTCACATTTGTTGTTAGTGCCTGCATCTCAAAAAACTTTCTATTGGTCAATCTAGACCCAGAAACAAAGCCTTCTACTGCTGAAGTCGTTAGGTTTAAAGTAGTGTTCACTCCACTTGTGTCGCAGGTATCACTGGCCTTTAATTCGCTATTAGATTTCACATTAACAAAGTTCGCCTCATCGTTTCCGACAAGGCGTACAGTTTGAGATGCTTCAGTTATGCTTAAATCGGCCACTTATTAAATTTCCTGACCACAGATTGTAGAGTAAACATCTTGGGCCTGATTATCTTTATTTGTTCTAATAACTCTTACCTTAACTCCTGCTGCTACTGAAATAGCTGGCTTAATATTTAAGCTCATATTTGGATTTGCAGTAGAGTTAAATTGCACGAATCTTGTAGTATAAGTCCCTGCTCCTACACCTGTTTCGATTTGAACTTCGATCTTGCACTTACCAGAAGCAGAAGCTTCAATGGCAGTTAAAAGAAGTGTCTTCCCTGCTGTTACAGTATAGTCGTGATTAGAAACAGCAGCAGCGGCCACAGAAGCTACAGTGTTGTAGTTGTTAATTTCGTCACCTGTTTGGTTAACAGAAACAGCAACAGTCAGAGGGTTAGAAGCAGAGTAGTAGTTACCTGATCCGTCCGTTAATCTTGCCTTAACTTCATCTTGTGACGGGCTTAGATCTCTAATGTCTAAATCAATAGCGTCTACAGTAATTGAGTTTCCGCCATCTTGAATATTAACAGCAGAAACACCTGCTCCGTTTTGAACAGTGATAGACTCAAGTGCTGCTAATGTAGGAGCATCTAGAGCTACAGTAGACCCACTTACATCAACTTTATCAGAAGCAAAGACTAGATCTCTAATATCTAAATTGGCAGCATCTACAGTGATACTTCCAGAGTTATCATCAATGGAAATTGATCCATCTACATTAACTTTAAGTTGTTGCGAAGGAGTCGTAGCGTCCGCAATTTTGGCTACTACATCACCATTGTTTTCGGTTCTTACTGGTAAGCTTGAATTGTAATCAGACATTTTCTACTCCTTAAGTTTATTGATGGCCTCTTCCTGGCCTTTTATTACTTCAATTAATCTATTAATCTCTTCATTTAACTTCATCACCTTTAGTTCATTTGAAAGCTTTGCAGCCTCTAAAGTCTTACACTGCACCATTTTTTCCATATCAGCTATGTTCATATCAGTTCACCTTTTATAGTTGAATTAAAGCTACCTAGAGACAAACTCGAATGGATAACTCTAATCTTTATTTCTGTATTTTCTTCAAACGTGGAATCAAATTTTAACTCTTTATTAAAATCAGTCCACCACGTTCTGATTTTCTCTTTTAAAACATTATCTACCATAATCGAAAACTCTGCAATATTGTCTCCCGATAGGCTAATAGTCTTAAGCTTTAGTTTTTTCCCCATTGGAACTGTATAGATTTGAACATCTGACAGCGTAGAATTAGGAACACTAGTAATCTCATCAAATTCAATTAAATTTAATTCTGAAACCGAATCGGTCACATATACGGGAATCGGGCTAGATGGATCTTGCTCGATAGTAACTGCTACTTTGGAGTTACTGCCCGAGGCATCTCTGAATTTCCTAGACTCTCTTTCAGGGAGGTTACTCGGCATTACCATTTAACTCTCCTGTCAGATAATCTTTAACATCTTCATTATAAAATGCGTACCACTTGCCAAATTTGGCAACGTACTGAATATCGAAGTAAACGACCTGGCCACCTTTGGCGGTGTTATTCTTCAACATAAGAAGCCGCAGAGTTTTTAAGTCCGCGGCCTCTAAGTAATTTGGGATAACCGATAGGCTACTCAATCTTAGTTGTTATCTTTTACGATAAGTGCAGACTCAGTAGCACCTACACCGTTAACACCAAGTTGCATGCCCTTGATACCGAAAAGTTGATCCATAGCTACGCGCTTAGCACCTGTACCAAACTCGTTAGCACCTTGCTCGCTAATAGCTGGAGCTTTTTGGAATCCGTAAGCAATACCTGATTTCTCAAACATATAGTAAGTTTGCGCGCCTACTCCTGTGTGGATATAAACAGGTACGCCATAAACTTTACCGATCATGCCGTTAGGGATAACAGACGACCCATAAACTTCTGCGCGAGTAAACTCGTCGATCTTAAGCATAGCTTTTTCAGAATCTACACCAACCACAAGTGCTAGAGCGTTTTTATCAGCATGGCGAGAAAGAAGTTCCTCTCTCATGTCCAAAATAATGTCTCTAGTGATTGCGCCAGTAGAAGCAGTCCCTACGTTTCCGTGAGCTTCTAGCTTAGCAATTGCTTGAGTATCAAAATAGCGTCCATGAGCAGCAGCCGCTCTAAGAGCAAGTTCTAGCTGCCAGTTAAGAGTAGATTGTACTTCATCTGAGCTATCTACGATCCAAGCTAAATAAGCATTGTAATCTAGATCTAGTTTGTCAGCAGTAGAAACTAGAACAGAAGCGTCACCTTGTGCGCCAGAAGCTCTGTTTGAAGCTGTGAAAGATCCTAGTTTTGGAAAGCTAATAGACTTAGCGCCTTTAACTGCGAATTGAGAAACGTCAGTCATAAGCGGAGCTAACATAGCATTAAAAGCTAGTTCTTTTTGAACTGCTGCTGCGATTAGATCTTGCTTAGTAGCAGAAAGTTGGGTGTTACCATGAATTAAGTCAGCCATTTTTTACTCCTAGAAAAGGGATTTATCATTACCCCATTTCTCATTTAATAGTTTTAAAATGTCTCCCTTATCTTTAGGGATTTCATTTTTTGTTTGTTTAACTTCTGTAGTAGGTTTCTTATTGAAAGTTCCTACCTGTTGCTGAGGTTTGAACATATACGGCTTTGCCTCGCGAACTTTAGAAATAAAGGTTTTCACAGATTCGTCTTTGATAGTTAGGTTTTCTTCGTCCACGCCATCAATGAGGATAGGTGCAAATTCAGTCTGAGCTAAAAGGTCTTTGTAGTCGTAAGCGTCTGGTGCCGCTTGCATAACTCTAGATAAGATTGCTTCGTTTAAAGCCTTCTTCTCCATGGCCTTTCTTTTTTCTTCAGACTTCTTGTACATTTCCTCCAAGGCCTTTACTTTTTCCTCTGCGCTTGAAATGTTTTTAAACTTTTCTAGCCTTTCAGACTCAAGTTGTGCCTCGTACTCTTTGCTTTTTGCCTTGTTCTTCTTTGATTCTTCTAGGAGTCTGTTGTTGGTAGCTTGCACTTCAGCAAACTTTTTTTGAAGACTCTCTAAAGTTTCAGTTCCTTGAGAATCTTGGTGTTCACCTTGATTTGCCTGGCCTTCGCCATTGACTTGTTCACTCATCGTGTTCTCCTTTATTTTCGATGAAATACCTATTTTTGTAAATAGGCTAAATTATTTAGATGTTTTAATTTTTATACGGAGTGCCTTCTTTGGCAAGAATCTTAATATAGAAAAAGAGACGGACTTTTTTAGGTTTTTCTGCAAAAGAGTGGAAACTCTGGGTGTAAATTCCTCACCTTTTTCAGTAGGGAGAAGTCTTCTGATAACTTTTTTCTTACTCGCTCCCTGTCTGTTGTGTATATCAATTAGTTTATTGTTTCTTTTTCCTCTAGACTTGATAAAGAATTTAGTTCCTTCTAGAGTTAAGTGTAAGCTTTCTAGCATTTCGCCTGTTGCAGTCATGTTAACTGGAGATTTCTTCTTTCCTTTCAATTCTCCGCTCTTAAATGAAGCCTTGTAGCTGTCTGAATACTTCTGAAAGCGGCCCGCCACGCCTTTTACTGGGCTAATACCCTTTTGAATAATGCTTACGATCGTTGAAATAATTCCACTTGGGCCACTAAGCCGCTTATATAAATCTTTTAATGAT
>OGVP01000056.1_pt1 | contig 15253 bp, 29 predicted proteins | sample 1575791 | NCBI WGS metagenome assembly OGVP01 (sample SAMN07581537, study PRJEB24739) | freshwater metagenome
GTTTCCCAGTCACGATAACATTGGCATTGTTTCCCTTGACAATGCCACTCTTATTCGTTATATTAGGAACATACAAAGCAAACCGATCAATCTATTTGTTAGAAGGAGCACAGAATGCTTACGATACTCGTTCACGAAGTCTACACCAGGGGACAATCTTTTAGTTTTCTTGGTACTCAAGAAAGTGGAGAGATCATCGAGGGGACAATACCTATCTTTGATCACAATGGCGAACCCTGTATGCAGATCTACCCCACGTCAGGCTTTGAACGCATGACCCTTGATGAAGTCAAAAAAAATTGGGGTTTGGTTCAGTTAAAAGACGTAATCGAAGTCAAACCTTTGGCTTATGACGATTTCATTGAGTCGTTGTTGCCTAATGCAACTCGATGGTTTATCCCTATTTTCGATCGCTCTTAAGCTAGCAAATCGCGTAACCCTTTAATCCTACTCCGATCGCTCTAGGGGCGATCGGCTGATACCGAGAAAAGCGATCGTCTCCACTCCACGGGACGATCGCTGTAAGCCGCGTCCTGGTTTGATTTGAGCCTGTCTAAAATATTTTTCCTAAACCCCTTGACGCTACCACACTTAAGCGTTATATTAGGTACATACAAAAAAGAGAAACGGAGACAACGATCGTGACTACCAGCAAAGAGCTTCAGGCACAAATTAAAAAAGCCAAATATTTTGGCTACAAGAATGATATTCAGTTTTTGAAAGATTATTATCCTAAAGAACTGCCTGCGGAAGTAAAAGCGGGGAGCAGATTGTTCGTGATAATGAACAGGCTTGCAGTCGTCTGCGAGGAAGATGAAGACGAATCAGTTGTTGATGTTCACGCTTGCTAAAAAACACTAAAGACCGGGAGAAAATGACTATGACTACCAAGACCATTAAAGTATCCTCTGGCCACTACCGAAAGGGAGAATGGACAATACTTAAAACCGAAGAAACGGATCCTGGATACAGGTGGAACGCTCAACACCCCGACAAAGAGGAGATATACGCTAGAACTAAAGCCGAACTACTAAAAATGCTGTACTGAAAATTAAGAGCCTCCTTCGGGGGGCTTTTTTAATGTCTCCATTAAACGATCGCTATCGGATGGTTTAAGGTATGCCGCAAGTGATTGCACTAACGGTAGTCCTAACGGTAATCGTTTTCTTGGCATTTTTTTTCTTGGCATTTTAGATTGTCCCCCTAACTGAACCTGTAAGGATTTCTTACAAGTTGGCTCCACTATTCCTCATCCTCCGTCTCCGGCTCCGGCTCCTCAAATACCTCCTTGCTTAAAGCAAGGATGTCCCGCAAGTCTCTTAGCTGTTCCGCCAAACCAGAATCGATGCAGCGTTGAAGCATCTCCATATCGGACAGGCCCAGAACGATCGCCGCTTCCCTGAATGCTGATTGCAGGCGGGGCGGTATGTACTCAATTGGCAGCTTACCTCGTGCGGATTTGCGCGGCGACATTGGCCATTTTCCTCCTGTGCTTATATGAGGGGTGTCGTCTCCCACATCCCCAGGATCTTACTGTATCGAGGGAAACGCCAATCAACTCAGCGATCGTTTTGTAATCCAGGATCCCTGTCTCTTCAATAAAAACGTCTAAATTGATCTCAGTGTACATGACTAAACCGCCCACCAGTGCTTAAGTAGTGTACCTATTGTACATTGCGCTATTGCAGCGTCACGAGTGAATCTTGGATAATTGGCTCATAAGTTTCAAGTGAAATTCAAGTGAAATTCAAGTGAAACGCTGATTTATTTCAAGTGAGCAGGTAACTTATGACATTTGCAACGACCCTGGATCAGCCTTATTGTCCGCTCCGAGCCAGAAAACGATCGGATTTACGCAGTAAACCCTCAAGTGAAACGACAAGTGAAACGATCGGGTTTTCAAGTGAAATTGACTCCTTAGGTGAGGACTTGGGTGATGAATGCGCGATCGTCCTGGAGGAATTAGAGGAGCCACCAGAAACCCTGACGAAAGCCGCTGAATTATTGGGGCTGGGTTCATGCCAGTCAGCCAGCCACCGCCTAAATCGGTTGGCCACTCGGTTTCCGATGTCCCTCCTCAAGGAAGGTAAGCGGCTCACAGCGATCGGCTGGGATCTAATGAAAAAGTTGGATCCGAAGTTGGGACTTTCCGTTGATGACCTTTGGGCTGAGTACCAAAAAGCAGCGCCGGAGCCGGAGCGCCATCAAGTCGTTGAAGTTGAAATCGTAGACCCCAATGAAGTGGGTGCAGCGATCATCATGCGAACTCAGTCCCTACTGGCAACGATCGAAGAGGAGGAAATTCCTACGATTCAATTCAATCAGCACTTTGAAGGGATGCTAGCCTATGCCGCTGCTGTAGGCGAAAAAGCGGGCCAGCAAATGGCGATGGTTCAGTTAAAGGCAATGGCCAAATCTTTTCAAGCCACTCTCAACCAAGCTCAGTTAGGGGGGATTGAATAATGCTCACTGCTTACAGTTGTCGAATAACAGATCACATTGAGTTTAGTTGTGATTACCAGAAAAATCAGTCGGCTACCGTCACGATTTATAAATCAGAGCTTCGTTCCATTCTCAACGCATGGAAACAAGTCAAAGGAAATGGTAGCGGACTTACGTTGCAAGTGAATTGTCATGGCAATTTAATTGACCTTAATATCCCAGATCTTGTGATGGAGCGACTGGTTCACATTTCTGCTCTTGCTCTCAGAAATACGGATGGTTTGTAATGCAATTTGATTATCGGGGTTCAGGAAGGTGAAGACTCAACCATTTATTCCAATTGCTGTTTTTTCTGGAGTGCTGCTTGTCGGGATGGTGCTCCAGACTTGGACAAAACTAATGGAGCGTGAAGCGATCGTGCAGCGCCAACAAATTGAGCAACAAACGATCGCCTCAAATGCCCAAATTCAAATTACTCAAATTGAGAATCAAAAGCGGATTGCTGATGCTGAAGCCGCCAACGCGATCGGCAACGTGCAAAAAACCCGACTGGCAAAATTCAGATTAACTCCCACCACGTCCCCTGACGAGGTGCTAGAAGTTTTGCCAGATTATGACCTGGACAACACGATCGCTCCAGTTGATTTGTTTGATGAACAAGAGCGGTATATCGGGCGGGTACTAAACGGAGAATTTGTTTCATTTAACCCTGGAGGGACACCATGATTTTTGGACAAATGACCACTGCTTATCCTGTCGGGCTGCCTGCCGTTCAGGGATGGAGCTTTATTTCACCTCAAGGACTTGCAATCTTTGCTGGGGTTGCTATTGGTGTTTCAATTATTATCAGTGTTTTTCGAGCCAGGAAGCAAAATGTAAATGGTGTCCCCGGTTGGATCGAAGTTATACTCGACGCGATATTCGCTCCCATTATTGCCGTCATTGGCTTTGTAATTGGCTTTGTCGTCAAATGCACTGGAGACAAATCATTTATTGCCTTTGGGTTGCTTTCCCTTTATTTCCTGGGATTAAACGTCGAGGGGTATTACCAAGCACTCGGAAACAATGCCACGTTTATTCCTATTCCATTCGTAAGCAACGGTGCCAATATTAACGACCTCTTTGATGCACTCAGGACAGACTTCTGGGGTTTTGCCGGAGCTTGTGTTTTTTCAATTTGCATTCAGGCCTATCAAGCATGGGCCCTGCGAGATTGCGATCCTGAAATAGCCAAAAAACGCCATGCTGAGGCGGCGAAACATACCGTCCCACCTGCTTCTGACAATGGCTTAGACATTGCAGAAACCTACCGCAAACGGTACAAACGATCGGGAATGAAGATGGAATTTAATGTATTAGTGGGACTAATCTTTTCCTGGATTATTGATGCTGGTGTTGCCATTCTCAAATATCCCGCTTTCCCGTTTGCCAGTTGGCAAGGGTTTGGACAGTTCGCAGCCTCATGGATTCTAATCGTTATTACCATTTTTGGCGCTGAGATTGCCATTGCCTCCTACGAAAAAGGTAGGGAGGAAAATCGGATGAAAAGTTTAGCCCGGACTAACCCGTAATTACCATGTTTCTAACAGATAGCGTTGACAAAGTTTTAACCGATCGCATTAAAGCCTTAGAAGGCAAAGCTCAAGACTATGCTTTGCAATCCGAGGCGGGTAAACTCCTGCCAGCCATGCTAACCGTTGGCGGGATGGTTGCCTCGATCGTTAACCCGACGGCCCCATTATTTGCGCTGCTCGGACTTGCAGGATATACCGCCAGCGTAATGCTAGACCACCACAATACCGGACGGCTCACCCCCATTCCCTGCAAGCGATCGTCTTTGCGGGAACTGAGGGAGGAACTGCTTTCAGATGAACCCGTGGTGAAGTCATTGTTCGACACCACGATCGACTCCCTAGCCCCTGGCGATCGTCAAGAGTATTTTGTATTGGTGCGAGGGTTTCAGTATTTGTCCCAAATGCTGAATCAAGTTCCACTGGAATACCGGGAATCACTTTACGAAAAGGCATGGCGGAACCCCACCCACTACCTACCGCAGGTGCCAACGGTTGAAGTAATTGAAGCTGATGAACCCGCAGCACTGCCGGGAAATGTGACGGTAAACAATGAGATTAATCTATCCCCCACCATTGCCTCCCCCGTCGTCAATGTATCTATGCCTGTCGTCCATCAGCGATCGTCCGAGGCGAAGAAAGAGCAATTACCAGTAATTGACCTTACAGAGAACTTAGCAGCGGAACACAATATTTTAATTTCCGCAAAACGGGATTCTGGCAAAACCACTACGGTTAAGGCCGCAATCCGACACCGCTATGAGCAGACCGGAGGAAACTGCATTTTTTGGATCGCTGATCCCAAGGGTTCTCAGTTTTTAGGATTAGAGAAATCCCCTCACCATTACCTGTTTGTGGACGATCGCAATATTAATGATTTGCTGGGAATGCTTGAAGCGGCCCATGCCGAGCTTAAGCGCCGCATTGATACCCGCCGTGAGACAGGGCAACCCACAACAGATCCCGTTCTGACGATTTTGTTGGATGAGTGGCTTGCGTTGCTAACCTACTGCCAGGAGGACAAAGAGCTTCACAAACGAGTAAAACAATTGGCGACAATCATTGCGGTGCAGGGCCGGGAGGACAAGGTAAATTTGTGGATTGCTACTCACAGCCATCTGGTTCAGGATTGCGGTTTTGCGAGTACGATCCGGGATAGTTTCGCCGTGTACGCCCTGGGACGCAAAGCACCCGGAAAGGCAGCGGCTATGGAGAGCATTCAAGCAGCAATCAGCGATCCCTATCTAATGCGAGATCAGGAATTAAAGGCCAAATTCCTAGGAGAGTTACGGGAACATTCTCCCTCCCATGCTCCCGTAATTTTTACGTCTACCGATGGCGGTGTTCTGTGCCAACTGCCAGACCTCAGTGAGTTTGTTAATTGGGAATACCCACTCTGTTTAGATCACAATTAGATCACGGGAAACAGACGATCGCTGAAAGGAATGGCTCAGGCGTGATTTGAACACGCGACCAAGGGCTTATGAGTCCGCCGTTCATTGCTACAATTAAACTACGGTTTGCTGATGCTCCTAGCCTCTGAGTGGCGTTCTAGCCGAAGCTCAGAGGCTTCCTTTTTACAAGGGCAATGCGAACAAAAAGAACAATTGCAATAAATCACCGCTAAAAATTAGATCACGTTTAGATCACGAATCCTCCATTAATTTCTCGTAAATTTTGACGATCGCTTCACGGGTGATCCATTTTTGATAAACCTTTTGATGAACGTCCACCCCGTGTCCCATCATCCTGGCGCTGAGTTCAATAGGCCAGCCGGAGCGAAGGGTGCGGATGGCCCAGGCGTGGCGCAAGTCGTAAGGACGGAACGGCAGTTTATAGCGATCGAATTGGCGGGTAATGGCTTCCCCTAATGCTTGGTTGGAGCGATCGAGGTTGAGGGGCGGGAAGTTAAAGTTTTCGAGTGCCCAGCGTTCAAGCCAGCGTTTTGGGCAGGGTAAAACGTCATGAAATGCGGTTTTGGTTTCGACTTTGACTTGCACCAGTGGCCATTCCTCCAGGTTGAGCCGGAACAGTTCATGGTTTCGCAGTCCGTAGGCTGCCAACATTCCATAGACCCATTGCCAGGCAGGATTAGGTATGGAGTCGTAAACCTGCTCGATCGTTTCGTCGGTGGGAATGTCCCGCTGAACGATCGAATTGTAGGGTGAGTAGTTGCCTCGGTATTCGGAGAAACTGAAGCCCAGGTTTAGGAAATTGCTGAGGGCATTGCAGGCAACGACTACCCGTTTCCGGTTGCGAGTATCAGGAGTGGTGGCGAAAATAACGGCCTTGAAATTTTCCTCAGTGAGTCCCTCCAGTTTTTGATAAAACCGTTGGTATTCGTCTTGCCAGGTTTCTGGACGGCCCCCACGGGCGAGGTAGTCCTTGTGAAACCGATCGATCGCTTCAAGGTGGCTAGGGAGCGGGTTGTCCTCCGGCTCTTCCTTAAATAGATAGTCTTCCCATTTGAATAAACCCAAGTCTCGATCGCTGGCAATTTTCCGGGCGATCGTTTCGGCTCGGTTAATTCCCGCTGGGGTAAACGGTAATCGGAGCGCAACCATTTGTTGCGATCGTCCTTCTCCGGTTTTGTTCGGGAGGGTGGCACGGGCGCTCAGGTATGGCGTTTTTTTCCCTCTCACAATTAGTTGAATGGCCAGCGGACGCAGGCGATCGTTTGCCTGTTCTAAGCGATCGTTCATTCTCTCTCTCTGGTGGTTGGCATACCCATGACATTCTTTGCATACCCATGTCATTTTCGCCATACCCATGTCATCCGTGACAGGGTACCCATGTCATCCGTGACAGGGTACCCATGACATTTTTGGCAGACAGATCAATTAATCAAAGATCAACTAACCATGATCAAGAGAGAGATCAAGCGAAAATTTTAAAAAATTCTCTCTCGCGTTTTTTTTTGGAGGAATCACAATTCTGTTAAGCCACACCCTGGACTATTCCGAGAGGTTAGATCAGGTTCCGCCGGGCGCGGTTTTTTTGCGGTTTTGGCGGGTTTTCCCCGTGTCCCTGTGGTAAAATACCCTTTGCCCGGTTTATTGCGCCTTAAGCGAAAATGGAACGCAAACCACAAACCAAAACAAGGCTCAAGGTAATGCAGGCGATCGACTCGATCGTTGCTTTTAATGAACAAAACCCTACCGATCGCTGGTGCATTAGCCAAAAGTTACTCCTCAAAATGACTGGCTCTGGCAACAGGACGATCGCAAATTTAGTTAAGAATGATCCCGAAATCAGCACGATCGTCAAAGCCTACAACGATCGGCACGGACTCTCCCCGCGAGACAATCAACGGGGCAGAGGGCGATCGTTCCCTTGGGAAGAGTCCTAAAAAATATTTTCCCTAACCCCTTGACACTTACCACAGTTATCCGTTATCTTAAGGGTATGCAAAGGAAAACCACATTAACACCGCCAAAGGAGTACAAAATGACTAAAGATAAATGGATTGTCTTCGACAACCAAGACGGAACCTTGGTTAAAAAATTCTCCTCACTGGAGAGTGCAGAACGTTACATCGCGAAAGAACTGCGTTCCTTGCAAAGAAGCTTTGGGAACGGAGGACGGGTTTGCAGCACGTTAAGTATATGTTCCCCTGGGGAGAGCATTGCCCGCTATTCCTCCATCCAAGGTCACAAGATCGGCAATGGAATGCCCACTTACGTTTCTATTCAGGTGTGCAATTGCTCCAAACAACACGGGTCTTCCGCGTTGAACGAATAACCCTAAAATTACCTCGTAGTCAAAACGAATAACCCTAAAAGCGATCGTCTCCCCCACGGGACGATCGCTGCCTAAAAATATTTCCCTAACCCCTTGACACTTACCACACTTATCCGTTATATTAGGGACATACCAAAAAGAAACCACTGGAGACCAACCATGACTGCTACCGCTACCAAAACTACTGCTACCAAAATGTCCAAAGAGCTTAAGAATATTTTACCGATCGCCAGGGGTATCAGTTTAATTAAGTATGCTGTAAAAGCAAGAAAGGAAATCATAGGGAATCCTAGAAAAATTGATGATCCTGCCTTGAACTGGCTGGATTTTCTAGGATGGGTTGTTAACGCCTACTACACGGGACGATTAAACCCTGCGACACAGTTTTTCATGGAGGATACCAAAGGTAGTAAAGCCATAAAGATTTTGGTTGAGACAAAGCTTAAGAATTTAGAATTTGATGAGCTTGTTAGCTATTTGAATCAAAACTTCTTCATAGTAGAGGCGGAAGAGGCGGAAGAGGACTAAACCACAAAGCGATCGTCTCTCCCACGGGACGATCGCTTTTTTTTCTAAAAAAATATTTTCCCTACCCCTTGACGTTACCACACTTAAGCGTTATATTAGGGATATACAAAGAAAACCACCGGAGAGGACCATGACTAGAGTTTTTATAATGAGAGGCAAATTCCAGCCAGCCGATCTTGATTGTTGGTTGGAATGGCAAATTTACAATCAGAAAGGTGAACCCGTAGAGTTTGATTACCGAGGCGAAGCTGGTGTAGACGGGAATCAAATCAGAATCCCTAGTGGGGCTCATGTCTACGACTACACCATCAGCGAAACCCCTACCCCGGAATCTGTACAGACGCAAAAAGGCTATGAAATGGCCATGCGTCAAAATCGAAAAAGATGCCCTGGTAAGCAATCATCATGGTTTATCCACGGATGGCAAATAGGATGGGAGCAGAAAGTAAATTAAATTATCAACACAACCCGCACCTGAGCGGGTTTTTTATTGCTTATCAAACTCCAAAGAGCGATCGTTCCCTTGGGAAGAGTCCTGAAAAATATTTCCTTAACCCTTGCATTTACCACACTTAAGCGTTATACTTAGAGCATACCAAAAAGAAACGGAGAAAGACCATGTATCAAGACCAGCTAAACGCCGCCGCCACTGTAATTAACAGATTTAACGAAAAAGCAAAAAGCGATGAGGAGAAATGGGAGCAATGTAGTTTCCCTGTCCCAGAATTTAGCAAAGTAAAAGTCAAGGACGTTGGGTTGCCGTATCACGGAATGACTGCAACAGAAATTAAGTACCTAAAAGCAGGACTCCAACAAAAATTAACAAGCTTCAAAGTCAAAACCAAAACATTTACAGTAAAGATGATTAGCTCCAACGAAGCTTTAGTAAAAATAGAATCCAAACGATCGCTGGTGACACTAGCCTAACAAAAAAGCGATCGTCTCCACGGGGAAAAACGATCGCTTTTAGGTTTGGCGATCGTTCCCACGGCGGAAAAACGATCGCTACTATTCAGATCCTTCTGTGTAATCAAGTTCACCTTCGCGGATCTCACGAAGGCGATCGATGTTCGCCTGCCAATTTGCAAGCAGTCTTTTTAACTCCTGGAGATCTTCAGTCTCCTGCTCAAGCTCAAGGTGCAAAGCCTTAATCTGATCTTCCAGAATTGAAATACTCCGACGGATAGACTGCTTGCGCCGTTCAGTTTTTCTAATCAACAGGCCAAGGGTTCCCCCATGTGCGCGAGGGTTAATTCGCAGTCGAACACTATATCCGCGTCCAGATCCACCGCATTCGGATTCAGATCCACTGCATTTACAGACAGCCGCCTTGCCTGTTCCCGTAGCAGCCGTTCGATCAGTTCCGATCGGTAAATCCCCTGCTTCTCCGACATTCTGTCCGCCATCTCCATGGCCTCCTGAGACAGCATCACGTTTACGCGCAGCTTGTTTTCGCCGTAGGCCCCCTTCGGGGATCTCATTCTTGCCATTTTTAGACCTCATTTCTTTTTGGTTCCCCAATTTTAATTACACACTTGACAATATCCTATACACACTAGATACTTATGTCAATGACACATACACACCTGTGAGGTATGGATCCCGTCACCCACTCATTTAAGGAAAGCCGCACCACCATGTACACGACCAAAAAAGAATTCATGCAGTCCGCCGTCCCCATGATCTTCGGGTTTTTGCTTGTTGAGGATCGGATGGCTTGGTACAAAGACCCTGGAACCTATGGAAACAGCAACCACGAATTAGCGAGCAATGCGATTGATGCCGCCTCCGTCCTTTGGGAAGCCATGAGTAATCATGGGCTCCTGGATGAGGACAATCGATCGACTGACTACACCCATTTGGCCGCCCAATAGTCGCCATCAGAAAAGCCCCGACGATCACCATCCAAGGAACGATCGATCGGGGCAACATACACACTTGTGAGGTATGGATCCCGTCACCCACTTATTTAAGGAAAGCCGCAAGTCCAATGAAAAAACCGATCGCTCTTTACAGCAGCAGCAAATACGCCCAATCCCTGGAGCGCAAGTATGGGACACACCTCCAGGACTGCCCCACTAACCGCGTCCCTGGGCTTATTGCAGAAATCATCGATCGTTATAAATCAGGCGATCCAGAAGATCTGCCACTAATCCTATTTCTGACATTGGTGCTAATCGATCGCACCCCCGCCCCCGCCGTAGCGATCGAGGAGTAGCAGAAATGGTTAAAACGACAATCTTAATTGAAGGCAACCCGATCCCAGTCGATCGCCTAGTTGCCACCTACACACCCCGGCACGGACTGAAAACACCCCCAACCCTGCTATTGGAGTGGGATGGCGGCAACCTATTCTTCACCGGGAAAAAGGTACTCACCACCCTCCTGATCCTCCGGGCGCACAAAGTCCATGTAGAGACGATATTGCAGAGCCATGCCTAAAACTCAAACTTGGGTAACAGCCACAACGATCGCTAAGGAACTAGGAGTCACCACCCGCCACATTCACAACCTGCGGGAAAAAGTTCTTAAAAAAGGAGTTCACTGGCGCAAAGTCAGTAGCTCCACCGCCATGCGCCCCAGCTACCGTTTTAATTACCTCACTACCCTTTCCGCACTGGAGAAACACTGGAAATGACCATGAAATTTTTAGGGGAATTTGGGTTAAGCCCTGGGAGACTTTCCCTCACTAAAACCCAAATTATCCGGGACTGGGAAACCGGAATCCTCAACGACACCGCCTATGTATATCTAATACTGCAATACCAGTACCAGAACCACTGGCAAAGCCGTCTCAACAAAGACGGTATCGGCAACGCGATCGTCTTGGACGAGGCTGATATTGAATACCTCCGCATGGAGTGGAAAGGCACGGGAGAGGGGAAAAAATTATACCTTCAGCACAAAGCGATCGTGCAGGCACTCCAGAAAATTGCAGAAGCCGCCTTAACCCGGCTGGAGTTCCAGCAACTCACAATCCCAGACTGCGATCAACTCCTGGGACTGGAGCCACCACTGCCATTAATTGAACCCGAAAACCGACACAACCTCCTCCCATAGGTGACAAAATGGACAAACAGAAAGCAGGGCGGATCCGCAAGTCTGCCGTTGTTTCAGGCACAGCCTGGCGAAAAACAGAACGAAACGGCAAGGAAACGATCGTTACTACCGTTTTTATCGACCTCAACAACCCCGTTACCCCCAGCAACAAACGGGCCTTAATTCAGACCAAAATATACAAGGGATTTTATTGGGAGCCTGACTTCACTTTAGAGTCAGATAAATCCAAGGAAATCACCATTCAAGAAGCCCTCGACTGGTGCCAACGCAACGAAGGCTTAATCTCCTCAGACAAAAAAATTGACTGGAAAATAGTCCTAACCACCACCGCCGCCGCCTAACCCCTTACCCCTCACCCCGTAAAACAATGACTTCAATCGTTAAACACTCCTTTAGTCCCGATCAAGTCGCCTTGATCAAACGGACAATTATGGCCGGTAGGTCTGTGCCAACGGACGACGACTTAGCTCTGTTCGGACTAATCTGCCAACGGGCACAACTAGACCCCTTCGCCAAACAAATCTACGCCATCGAGCGCAAGGGAAAGTGGACATTTCAGGTGTCCGTAGACGGACTAAGAGCCATAGCCGATCGCACCGGGCAGTATGCCGGGAGCGACGAACCGCTCTACGATGAAGGCTTAGATCTATATGCCTTTGAAATGTCCGGGAGAACCCTCCCGACACTCTGTAAAGTCACCGTCTGGAAAATAGTTAGTGGCGTTCGGTGTCCCTTCACCGGGGTTGCCAAATACGCTGAGTTTTGCCAAACCTACGAAAACCGCCCCAGTGGGCTGTGGGAGAAAATGCCGCTCAATATGCTGGCGAAATGTGCAGAGTCCCAAGCACTGAGAAAAGCATTCCCGCAGTGCAGTCAGGCAGAGCAGTCGGTAAAAGCAATTGAAGCGGAACCAGTAGAAACCGTGGATACCCGCCAGCAACTTATCGATAGTCTCCGGTGGCACGGCTTAGACCCCAAAGATCCCGCTGTTGCTACCACTGTCCACGATTGCCTCACCACACTGCAAAAAACAGCAAGCAATCTCACTACTCAAGAAATTGAAGCGATCGTCATTTCAGCAGCGCAAGCCGCAGTTCAAACCGTGGAGGTTTCCCCCGATGCAGCCTGAAATAAACCCGAATTGCTTACCCGTTCCCTCAGAGTATTGGTACATGACCGACGAGGAATACCTGCAAGGGACTCAGCAAATGCTCACCGACTTAAGCAGGCTAGCCGCTGACGGCTGTATTGCGGCTGCCTGGGCATTATCAGTTTTCCAGAAAATTTCTCAGATACAGGACAGCTACAATGCAGTACACGATTGCAATTAACCAAGCCGCTTACATGGCGCATTTTCCAGGATTGCGAATGGCCCATATTGCGATCGTGGATTGGTTCAGCAAATTTACCCACTCGCCCCGGATCAAAAAAATTATTCATGATGGGCAAAACTACTTTTGGATGCGGTACGAAAAAGTCCTGGAGGAACTGCCAGTCCTCGGAGTAGCCAAACGGCAACTCCAACGCATTGTGAAGCAACTTTGTGATGTGGGCATACTGCAAGCCCACCCCGACAACGCCAGAATGGGACAGTCGTTTTTCGCCTTCGGTGAAAACTACTGGAAAACCCACACCACCACTATCCCCACAGAGGAGCCAGCCCCCACCACAAAGGAACCTGAGCCGGAACCAGTACCACCGCCCCCACCAGCGCCACCAGAACCACCAGAACCGATCGCAGTACCAGAGACCACTGCAATCACAGTATCGGAAACACAACCTCCACAACCCGCATTTCACCACCACGAGCCGATCGATCATCAGGCTTGGCTGTCGGCATACAACCAAAACGCCCCAACCAAATGGCCAAAACTCAGTATCGGATTCCTGATGGCACCCAACACCACTCAAGCAATCCGAGGCTACATGGCTGGCTATTCCTCCCAGGAAGAAGCCTTGAGCTATTTCACAGGAGCCTTAGCTTACCTCCGGGTGTGCCCCGACTCCTGGTGGCGCGATCGTCCCATTCAGCCCAGCACCATATTCAATCCTGACAAACTCCCCCTGGCTCAGTTCTTCCGCCCCGCTGAAGACTCCAACGTGAACGCCGCCGCCGTTGCGGCCTCAGGATTAACGGATGCAGAGATCAAGGCTCAACTTGCTATGCGAAGGGTGGCTGAAATGAAGGCGGAGAAGCTCCGCCAAGCTAACGAATACCGGGCGCGTATAGGTGCCCCATTACTGGAGAGTTTGTAATGCTCAACAAAGATTTCTTTGATCAGTGGCTTGGCTACCTGTGCCAAATCAAAGGCTGGCAGCTAACCCCCGAAACCATCGATCGGATTTACCAAACAGCAGCGGGACTCCCCGACATTGACTTTGGGCAAATCTGCGACACCGCATCCAAATCAGTAGGAGGCCGCCCAGATAGCCTGATCTCAGGCATTACCGATCGCATCCGCCAACTGAAAAACGATCGCCCCGCACTCCCCGCCGGAGCGATCGACCCATCGGAAAAAGTAGAGGCGACTGCCTTTGTAAGGTGGTATTTGGCCTACACCTCCGCTCGATCGCTAAACCGATCGCTACCCCAATTATCTCACCTCAACCCTAACCACTATGGGGTACTCCAAGACCCCCTGGCTCCCACCCTGTATCAGCGAATTATTGATCGCTTTGGGAGTTGGCAAAACGCACCACGTTTTGCTATGGGGAGTTGCGCCCCCATAGAACAAATGATCGAGGAGATATGGGGGATTCAGTTAAACGCACCGTCCACCCGATTTGATCAGCCCTCCTCCCAAACGATCGCTTCCACAATTTTCACTATTTACGAGGCAGCCTAAATGACAAAATCACAAGCCACTCTTCTCCCCTTGGAAGATCAATTACAAATCCAATTATTTTGCCGTGGCGCAGCCAAATTAAATCGACCGGAATTACTGGAATCCCTTGTAGAAATCTATACGGCAATGAAAATTAGGGAGCATCATTACCGAAAACTATTGCGGCACAAATGGGGTATCGAAGGAGATCCACAAATCAAAAAAAGTGCAAAAACTTTAGTCCTGATCGCAGGAGTCCCCGGTGCTGGCAAAACCACCCTCGCGGAAACGATCGGCGCTCTGGATTGTGAAACATTTGTGGTTGCAGCAGACAACTTTTTCTATGACGATTTTGGTTACCACTTTGATTCAGCGAAGCTAGGAGAAGCTCATCAATGGTGCCAAGATCAGGTTCTTTTTGCCCTGAGTGTGGAGGCTCCCTTGGTGTTGGTGCATAACACATTCAGCACCAAAGCTGAAATAGAGCCGTATATCAAATTGGCAGAACAGTACGAATACCGACTTGTCTCATTAGTCGTTGAAAACCTCCACGGCGGCGAAACACGCCACGGAGTACCGATCGAAAAGATTGAACTATTCAAGAAAAATCTGAAGGAGAGATTTCAACCATGAATCCCGACTATTGGATCGAAATTTTTTATAACGATGGGCGTAGACTTCACAGCCCATTTATAGGCTCAAGAACGATCGCCTACGAACGCTGCGCCCGTCTTGTTGCGATGGATCCGCTCAATCTAATCAAATCCGTAAATCTATTTAGCGGAGACTGGATCCCCGGACAAACAGCGCAACCCGATCAAATCCTTGGCAAATGGCCATCGGAGCCAAGCCGCCCCTACCACAGCCCTAGAACACGATGACTACCTTTCAAATAGGCGATCGGGTTGTCTGTCCAGTCCTTCCATACATGGGAAAAATGACGATCCTTTATGTTTACGAAACTCAGAAAAAATTGAGTTTGTGGCCAAGGGAAGCGGCGCAGCCGTTCAAGGAACTGCTGCAATTTTTGCCTTAGCCACACCCGAACTTAAGCAATTTTTTTCTGTGTTATCGTGACTGGGAAAC
>OGVP01000057.1_pt1 | contig 15033 bp, 17 predicted proteins | sample 1575791 | NCBI WGS metagenome assembly OGVP01 (sample SAMN07581537, study PRJEB24739) | freshwater metagenome
AGGAAACCATCCAGGAAACCCCCAGTGACCTGAATGTTCTTTCCAATCTGCCGCAAAACGAAGCCCTGCGGACCATTGAACTAATCCATGATGCAGAACCTCTGCTGGAATGGAAAAAGCGCGAAGGTCGTGTCAGGGTGCGTAATGCCATTGTTCGCCGTCGTACTGCCATTGCTGAAGGACGTGCCTAATGGTCACTTACTCCGGGTTCTTGGAGCGGTTTCCTGAGTTCATTCCCCATCCATCGGGAATTGTTCTTGGAGCCATTGACGAAGCCTCAGCAGATGTAGACGAAGGTGTGTTTGGCTCTCAGTCAGACCGTGCCATCAAGCATCTTGCAGCCCATATCATTGCCCTACAACTGGTCCAAATGGGAGCCCAAATCGGCGCCACTGATGGAAAAGTCTATGGCAAGGGGCTAGAGGCCACTCAATACGGTCAAGAGTATCTACGGATGCTCAATAGTTGTTCTTCCACCATTGGTTTTGTTGTGTGAGAGGATGAACGGACTGTCGCCACTGGCAAACGCAACCCTAATTTGGGAAGTAGCTAGTGGCTATGCCTTGGATCCTTTCACTCAAAACTATCGCCCGGTTTCCAGTGGAGTGGTGTACTACGCCACTCTCAAGCAAAAGAACAATCCACGGTATGACTACCTGTTAGGGGCTGATCATACTGCTGTGTATATGGAAGGGCGCTTGACTGGTCCATTGGCACTTTCGGGAGTTAGTGCTGGTGCATCAGCCAAAGCAACAATCAATGGGCGGGAAGGACGATTTGAACTACTGCCAAACGAACATCTTGTTGAACACTACTGGCAGTTTCTAGGACAACCAATCAGGGGAGTGTTTAGACTGATTGGTAAAGGAAGCGTCTTGAACGCTTAACCATTTTCTTCCCCCTTTGTTTTTAAGACAATGCTCTTCCATCCGACTGAACTGGTTAAGAGCCAAGACGTTATCCTGCGTGTTGGCTCCATCACTGGCACTGCCCGTCCTACCATCACTCAATCTGGCGCCACTTTCACCGTTAGTGGCGCTCCCACTCTCTACACGCTCCAGGCTGCTACCACTGCCTCCATTGCTTTCAATGATGGCAACACCGAGTTCTACCTTCTTGGCGGCGGTGGTTTCTCTGATAGCGTCATTGTTACTGCTGGCCTGACTGTTTCTGTCACTTCCTACTTCCAGAAGGATGTTGACGGCGCCACGTTCCTGCCCAATAGCTTTGATGAAGCCTTCCAAGTCATCACCACTGCTCGGTATGACAAGAATGCCGAAGTGTACTTTGAGATGAATAAGGAACTTGGCGCTTCTGGTACCACGTTCTACTATGACCGAGTGGCTGGCATGTCGCGTGTGATGAACTACAACGAAAGCTATCCTGCGGACAACTTGGTCGAGGTGACTTTTGATCTGGTGAGCCGTGCCCGTTATGGCATCCACCAATCTGCCACTAGCTCTGGCAGCATCATTCCGATTGCTCCCAACTCCTGATAGTCCTTTCCATCGTTCCTTTGTTAGCCTCCCCATAGCGGGAGGCTTTTTATTTTGACCAATCTCCAACTACGACAAAAACTAGAGGCAATTCTTAGTTGCCCGCCTAATCTCATTGGCACTTACACGCTGCCCAATGGCCAAACCATTCCGGCCATTTACATGACTGGCACTCAAGGAGTACCAGCAGACTGGAAAGTGCAGGGGCTGGAGGTGACGATGGAGGAAATGCCAAGGCGGTCGCCAACTGCAGGAGTGGGAATTGTTGTAAGTCGTATGGCGTGGGTGGTGATGCTGGTGAATTACAACGGTGGCACCAATGCCTTGGATCAAGCGGTGAGCCGGCTTGAGCGGGTGTTTCCCGACGCTAGCTTTTCTCCATCGCCCGAAACTGATATTGCCTATGGCCAGTATCGAATTGTCATCCCTGACACTCAAGTGAGGCCAGTGTTGCGGCCATGAAAATGCTGACCAGCGACTGCGGCAACGTATGGCTCTTTAATGTGACAAGAGAAGAGGAGCGATTAGTTGCGGGATTGGCATGTTTTGTCAGTAATTGCCCTGAGCAGGTGATTGTGCAATGGAAAGGCGAAAGGCTAATTATTGGTCTCCCCCATCGTGCCATTTCCAATCCCATGCCATGTCGTGTGCTGAACGCTAGACTTGCGCTGCTTAATTGATTTCCATGAGCCAATACAGCGAGTTTTTCTTGGTCGGCAGTCCAAAGTATGCTTCGATTGCTGGAGCCTTGCGGCTTCGCAGTTATGGCAGTTGGCTTACTGAAGAACTGTGGCTGCGGGATGCGCAAAACAAAAAGCGGGCTGAGTTTTCAATGAAGGCCATTCGCTTGGCACGACGCATTGCAGCAAAGCAAGGAATCAGTGAAGATGATGCTTTCGACATCCTCCAAGCTGATGGCCCTGAAAGGCAGGAAGTGTTGGGAGATTTCACAGAAGAGGCAGCGGCATTGTTTGCCCTCCTCCCATCGCCCCAAGAGCAATTTGAAGAACTGGTGACAAAGTTCTTTCAGAACCGGGGAGAAGTCAAAAAGGGCGCGGAATGGACCTCCACGACCGACTGGAGCCGGGAGGACACTGGCAAGCTCACCAAGACCATGCTTGATGCTGTGGAGGCATTCATGGCCAAGGAAGAGGGAGCCAGTGAGGCCGAGGCAGAAGAGGACGAAGCCCCAAAGGAACAAGGCTAGAGCGGCTAGAAAAGCACTGTGAAGCCACGTTAGCCCAGTCTACGGATTGGGCTGCTTTGTATTGCCGCATTCAGGCGCTTGCCATTGCTGATCCCATGTTTCATGCGGAAAGGTTTGGCAAGGTGCCAATCCGCTTGTTGCAAATCATGCTGGAACAAGCCAGTACAGAACAGCAAAGGCTAATCAACGCTCATAGTATGAGCACGGCTAAATTAGCAGTGACAGTTGTTGGAGCCCTAGGCGGAAAGACTGCAAGAGCAAAAGTAGATGACTTCTTGCCGTTTGAGCAAGATAAACCAAATGGCATCAGTAGTGAAACCAAAGAAGCCCTGCAATGGGCGCTGAAAAACCATAGGCTTCCTCCTGCTATCGTGGGACTAATTGGAGCAGAACTGGCACGATAATGGCATCTAAGAATTACGATTCTATGCGCATGATTGCCAAGACCATTTCGCTGCCCAGCGAAGTGTTCAAGGAACTGATGGACCGAGTGGGACTTGAGTTCCAAGGGGCGTTTGAGCTTGATTTTCCCTATAACCGTCCTGAAGGAATCAGCGTGATCAGAGAGAATGGCGTACCAAAGATTGTCAGGGGCGTCACGGGAACATTGCGAGAGAATGGCGACCACTTATCAGCGGAAGGCAATTTGCCTTATTCGCCACGAGACATTGTTGACATGGGAGGATTGAAAGCCAGTCAGCAGCGTTTTGACATGCCCAATGCTACGTTATTTCGATGGACAGGAAATAATGAGCGGGACTATGCCTTGTTTGTGCATGATGGCTACACTCCAAAGTTATTGGGTAGAGACTGTAGGCCAGTACCAGGAAGGCCGTGGACTTTGCCGGTATTGCTTAGAATGAAAACAACGATTGCCGAAACTAGAAAGCGGCGACTTGGGGGAGGCTGATTGTGCCTAACGGTGCATACGAGATTCTGTTCACAACCAATGCACCTAAGGTGCAGAGGGAGATTAAGGGCCTTCAGCAGCAAGTTAGTAGCGCAATAATTCCTCGTGTCGAGAAGGAAATTAAAAGTCTTCATCGGCAATTTGGTGCTGAAATTGTCCCGCACGTTGACCTATCTCAACTCAAGGCACTGAACGCTGAGCTTGACCTAAAGCAGCGTCACCTTCGCCAGACCATTGCATATTTTAAGCAGAATCAAATCAAGGCAAGCATGGAATTGTCCATGCCTGCCCTTACGCCAGCGGCCTTGCAAAAGGCGCTGCCGTCTACTGAAATCAAGAAAGTTGCTCAGCAGCAAGCTAAGCAGTTACATTCCGCCCTGCAAGCCGAAACAGAAAAAACAGGGCCGATTGAGGTTGAGTTTAAGGTGCTAGATCCGGCTGGAATTACAGCCGCGAAAGCACAACTTGCTAATTTAATTCGTGGGGCAAAGACATTCCCCCGGCAGGGAGCAGAGCTAGAGCAACTTACAGGCTTGGCTCGCAGGAAAGGTATTGCCCTGCCTGGTTTGGAGGGTATTGCTAAGCCTTCAGTAGCAGCCACACGAGAAGCACTGGTCAAGGGGTTAGAGCAAGCCGGAGACCAAGCTATTGCTGGCTTTGTGAAATCTCTCACTGCTGGGAATAGTACAGCCAAAACCGCCGCAGAACGACTTGGACTGGCAACACTTAAGCAAATCAAAAATACCCTAGGCATTGCCTCGCCATCAAGGGAGTTTATGAAGATTGGCTTGTATGCCATTCAAGGACTGGTTCAGGGGATCCAGAAAGAAGGGCCAGGGGCAGTTAAAAGCATTCAAGCCCTAGGCAAGTTGATGGACAGGGCAATGAAAGATGCTATTCGCAAAGTCCAAGTAGAAAATACAATCAAACCACCAGCAGTCAATCGTTCTTTTCTTGAACTAGGTGATCGTCTTGCCGCTACTACCATGCGGCCTGGATATTACCGTCGTGCCATTCGCCAGGCTGGTGTTGAAAATCTGCCAGTTGACATCACGGGATTGGCGAATGAGCGAGCTGGAAAGCCGACAGAAGCAATGGTTAGGCGAATTATCGGCCAAAAAGGCGAACTGGAACGAGCGTTAGATCAAGCACTTAAAGCGCCAGGTCAAGCGATTGCCAATGGTGGAGCCAAGGCTGGAAAAGACTTCTCCGAAAGGCTTGCCGATGGGATCACAAGTGGTGCTTCCAAGGCTATAGCAGCAGCGAAAAGGCTATCTGCACAACTTGGGGGCGCAATGGGAGGAGGTGGAAGGAGGCAGGGGCCTAGTAATCCTATTGGTCCACCGAGCCTGCCAAGGGCAAATCTTCCAAGGCTGTCTGATAGCGTTTTGCGTTCGTATAACCTCCGAGACAAGTTTGGGAATGTTATCGCTGAAATCAAGGGCCTTTACAATCAGGTAAATGAAATTGATGCGCTGATTAACAAGACGCCCATCAATAGTCGTCGTTTTAGGAGTTTACAAGCAAGTGCTGGTTTTCGGCAAGGCGAAATTGAACGCGCCCAAAACATTGGGCAAGTGGAACGACTGCGGGCTAGCTCTCGGTTCTTTGAGGAAGGTTCTCTTACGCGCTTAAACAAAGAGCTTCAGGCTTTGCAAATTGAGGCATCGCAGATTAAGCCGGATACTAAAGAATGGTCTAGGTATCAAGAGCAGATTTCCCGCCTGACAATTCAGATGGGAAAGTTGGGCGAAAAGGCTGAAGCAATTAACGCTCGGGTGCGAATGGGGGCTGCAGCGCCTGGCTCTATCAATCAACTAGAGGCTCGCCTGCAGCAGTACCGAAGTGAGATACACAACGTCAGTGCAACAACAAGCGAGTATCGTAAGCTGAACCGCCAGATTCAGCGAACAGAACAACAAATGGATCGCATCACCCGCAAGCCCCTCACCATGGGCGAGCGTAGTGGCGCTGCGGCTGGCGCTGTGCTATATGGTGGTGGCTTAGCAGGAAGCCCTCTCAGCGCCATAGGCGGCCTTGCTGGAGGCTTGATGGGCGGCATTCCAGGCTCTTTCACGGGCGCTGCCATTGGTCAAACAGCAGATCAGCTAATGGCGGCCACTGGAGCAATGGCCAATCAATACGCAGAGGTGCTTAAGCTCCAACGTGGTCTAGCCATGGCCTCAGTGGGGAGCAAGGACTTTAAGGAAGCACAGGATGCCATCGCAGAATCAAGCAAGAAACTCTTTATTCCAATTCAACAAACTGCTAAGTTTTTTACGCAATTAAGAGCCAATACTGTTGAGCTTGGAATGTCAGTAGAAGACACTCAGAAAATCTTTGAGGGAACTGCTTTGGCAGTGGCGGCAACTGGCGGCAGTATGGAAGACGTAGAAGGGGCTATGCGGGCAACTGTGCAAATCCTGAGCAAAGGAGGAGTACAAGCTGAAGAATTGCGTGGACAGTTGGGCGAGCGTTTTCCAGGCGCAGTTGTGAAGTTTGCAAAAGCTAATAAGATGAGTTTTCAGGAACTGCAAGATGCGTTACAGGCTGGCACTGTTGGCATTGATCAGTTTGTAAAGTTTGCTAAGCAAAACTATACTGATTACGCTGGTTTTGCAAAAGCGTTAGAAACGGCTCCAGAATATGCCGGGCAACGTATGACAAAGGCTATGGAGGCGTTTTCCTTGGCTCTAGGAGAGATTGTCTTGGGACCCGGCGCTCAACTCCAAGATACATTTACTGCCATTATTGAAGGCTTCACGACCTTTCTGAAAAACAACAAAAACGATCTAAGAGAGTTTGCGCTTAATTTTGCATCTCTTGTTGGAGACGCAGCATCTTTGGTCAAGATCTTAGGGTTTATTCCTATTGGCATCTTCAAGGCTCTTGGCTTTGTTTCTCGACAAATCAAAGGGGCTCAGGGAATAGACACAAGTCCACCTACTACTGCGCCGTTTAGTTATGGAGGTCCCCGCGATAATCTTGGCTCGGGAGGAATAAGCGAAGAATCACTTAGAAAGTTACGCGAATCGTATGACAGCATCTTGAAAAGACAGCGTGATGTTACTCGTGAAATTGACGACGAGGCGTTTAAGCGACGTATTGATAATGCAAAGAAAGAAATTGACGTTTATAGGGCGAGGCAACAGTTGGATATTGATGGAGCAGACTATCGTTACCGAAAGTTGATTGATGGAGAGGATGGCGCAAAAGCGGAAATGATGTCTGCATTGGCTGACTATATTCGCACGAGAGATGAAGCCAATGCGAATAATCAGGCCAAGCAACGCAGTTTTCAGGTATCCCTGATTGAAATGCAGAAGGAAATGGAGCGAGTGCGCCTTGATACGTGGGAAAAGATACAAGAAATTGCGAAAGCGATTGGCAAGTATCAAATTGACGTGATGAATGAGCAAATCAAAGCCATGCGTGGTAATTTGTCTGATACGACAGGCGCACAGGTCGCAACTGGGTCAACTCCGTCTTTAAGCAAAGGAGGGCAATTCCAGGGATTTGAGGTGACAAGTATTCCAGGAGAGGCGCGAACTTATAGAAATGGAACTCACGAGGGATACGATCTTGCTACGCCTATTGGAACACCATTGGGATATTCTGTTGGTGGTCGCGTAATGAGAGCAAATCCCACTGGAGGTGGGGCTGGAGGGAAAACACTGGAAGTGATTTTGGACAATGGCATAAAGGGAATGTCTATGCACTTATCAGAAGTGTTAGTCAAAGTCGGGCAAACATTTGCGGCAGGTCAGATGATTGCCAAGACTGGCGACACAGGTGTTGGCGCTGCTCACTTACATCAAGAAAGTGCACCATTTGGTTTCAAGACAGGCAAGGCTGCTGAATCTTTTGCATACCTATTACTTGGAAGCAAGCGACTGCAAGATAGTGCATTAAAAGCATTTTCACCAACAGCCACTTCGCAGTCTGGCAAGGCTGCTGCCGCCGCCATGCAAGCTCCCGTTGGCTCCATGGCCATGCAAGTAGATGGAGCGCCTCAGGCAGGATTGGCACAGGCGCCCCAAATGCTGCCCGCCACTTTCTCGGTAGACACTAGAGAATTAGAACGGCAACTCAATAAGTCCAGAGAGCTTGAGGCGTCAATGAATGAACTCAGCCGTTTAGGCGATTTGCAAAAAACACAAGAGGCTTTTGACGCAATTACTAAGCGCACTTTTCCGCGCTTAAAACTGGATGATTTGCGCACTGAAGTTGCAACGCAACGACAAGTATTGCAACTTACACAGCAAACAGGTGATGAAGAATTATCAGCGATTCGGGCTCAAGCTAAAGCTAGAGACGAAAATACTAGAAAGCAGTTATATGACATCAAGACAGGCGCAGGACTAGAGCTTTTCTATCAAAAGTTTGGTGCGGCTGAAAAGGATAAGCTGGTAAAAGCTGCCGAGCAAGCAGCCACACAAGCTCTTCAAGATAGCGCCAAACAGGCTGAATTGCAGGAAGAACTTGTAAGGATTGAGCGAGACAAATCTAGTCTTAAGGATAAAACATCACTGCAGGATCAACTAGGGTTGTTTGCCCTGTCTGTTGGAGTGGAACGCGAAACTAAGCGTCTACAAATTGAAAAGAACATTAGCGAAGAGATGGCACGTTCGCTTGCTACGCTTCAATCGCAAATCAGTTTTTCTCAAGAACTTGAGCAGATTCGTGCACAGCAGAAGTTGGCAGTAACCGCTCCCGGAATGGAAACAATGATTCAAGAATATGTTAATCAGGGAAGGACGATGGAAGAGGCCAGAATGTTGGCAATGGAAAAAGTACAAAACGATAGGCTGTCGGCAATGAAACAAGCCTTTACAGGACTTGGCGAAACAATCAATAGCACGGTAGCTTCTTCTATTGTTACTCTTGCAAGTGATTGGTCTAATTTTTCCAAGTCAATTCAAGACACCACAAAGACCTTGCAGGATGCTTTTAGGCAACTTGCGACAAGCATCATCCAAGAAATGACACGAGCTTATATGGCAAAGGCTGTGGGTTGGCTAATGAATCTTGCTGGCATGGGAGGGGCTTTTGCTGGAGGAAACTCCGGCAGCAACGTAAATCAGTTTATGACTGATACTGGTGTCGATACTTCACAGTTTTCTCTTGGCTATCAAAAGGCATTTAAGTTTGCTGACGGTGGAATTGTCACTGGCCCCACCCTTGGTCTCATTGGCGAAGGGCGCTACAACGAAGCTATTATTCCAATGCCCAATAATCGCGCAGTGCCAGTTGACTTAAAAGGCAATGTTGGCTCCACTTACAACAGTCCTATTAGCGTGGTTATCAATAATTCCTCCGCTGGCGCCACTGCCGAATCGCAAATCACTGGCGATCAAGGCAATAAGCTCGCTGGAGTGCTGGATAAAGCAGTTAAGCAAGCTATCCTTAGCGAACAACGGCCTGGGGGACTCCTGTATCGCCAATGACGCTGGCTCCTAGTGGCATCATCAACGAAGCTCGAAGTCTTGTCGAGGACACTCGCCTAGACCTTTTCATCATTGATGGATCTGCCGTGTTTCCCGGCGCAGGCCCCGCTATTCAGTATCTTGTCAGTCCCGAGCAATCTGGCGGCCAGGCCATTGAATACGTGGACGATGGCGGCACACTTCGCACTTATCTTCCAGTACCAATTTCCGCCACTGGCTTTGAGCTAACTGGCAGTAACCGCCTCCCCTCTCCATCGCTCACTATCGCCAATGTTGACCGCGCTTTCACCATTCTTTCAGAAAGCTACGACGACTTGCTTGGATTTCGTTTTGTGCGTCTTTCTACTTATGCCAAGTTTGTCCGACGCATTGGTGGTGGAACTGTGCAAGGCTCTTATGATGCGAGTGCCCATCATGCGCCAGACGAATGGTACATCAATCGCAAGGTGGAAGAAACTAAGCTGACAATCACTTGGGAACTGGCTTCTGTGTTTGACAATGAGGGGCTAACAATTCCACGACGACGGATTTATGCCAACTATTGCCCGTTTGTTTATCGCGGTCCAGAGTGTCAATGGGCAGGAGCAGAGCCTACTGGCGAAACCACTTGCAATAAAAGCCTAGAAGCGTGCGAGCGTAGGTTTGGCAATGCTGGGCTACGATTGCGGTTTGGGGGATTCCCTACGGCACAGGTTTGACCATGGAGATTACACCGACCATTCTTAAAGCCATTGCAGTCCATGGGCAAGAGGCAGCACCAAATGAGGCGTGTGGCGTGTTGGCGCATGAAATGGCCATCCCATGTATCAACACTTCTCCATGGCCAACCAAGCGCTTTGAGATGGACCCAATGGTGTGGCTTGATTATGACGTGGAGGGTTTTTATCATAGTCATCCAGAGGGAGAGCAAGGCTTTAGTGAGCAGGACTTGCAAATGGCCAAGTTCCTTGGTATTCCCTCCATCGTCTACATCGTTGCCACTGATACAGTGGAGATACTTAGTGAAGACGGTAGTTTTTCACGAATTGCCAACATTAGCCAACAATGAAAATTGTCCTCAAAGGCATTGCTGGCGAACGCTTTGGAGCCGAGCACAGTCTGAGCGTTAGTACACCACAGGAAGCTCTGCAGTCACTATTTATTTTGGTACCTGGCTTTCGCAACTTTCTGACAGTAAGCCATGAGCATGGCATCTACTGGAAGGTTCTGACAAACCATTGGGAACAAGGCATTGAATACGGCCAGTTATCAATGCAATGCGCCGAAATGGTGTTGGTGCCAATCATTAGCGGAGCAGCGCCTGGGGGCTTTTTTGGTGGTCCTGTAGGAAAGATTCTGATTGGGGCAGCCCTAGTCGCTACGTCCTTGTTTCTGGCGGCTCCAGCGGCAGGAACAGTGGCCGCCATGGTCAAGACAGGACTGTTCACCTTGGGCTCCTCCATGGTCCTTGGAGGCATTGTGCAGGCCATTACGCCTGGCATTCCACAACGTAAGTCCAGTAGTTCTGGAGAGCGCAAGGACACTGATGCAGTGGTGTTTGATCGTGCTGCTGATACCACGTCTCAAGGCGTGCCAATTCCGGTGCTTTATGGGCGGTATCTAGTGAGGAGTGCGCCTGTATTATCGTCTTACGTTTCGGATGACAATAAGGGCTACTGGCTGGGGCTGGTATCAGAAGGGCCAATCAAAGGCTTTGTTGGCATTGGTCCGATTGCAGATAATGTTTACGTTAATGGCGCGAGGTTTTCTGGCTTTGCTGGCTATAACGCGCAATTTGTTGACGGCAATCAATCTTCCGGTGGTGACTACATCACGTTGGTCAAAAGTGCTGGTTTTCACATTCCAGTACAGCAGGACTTTGTGGCAGGTAATTATGCACCAACGGTTCGCAGTTTCACTCAAAAGTATGCAGATCGAATCAGGCTTAGATTTCGCTATGGTCCGGTGTATGCCCAAGTCACGCGAACCACTGGTATTAACACCAATAATGACGTTGTAACCAAGATTTCGTACTTGCCGATCAATGGCAGTAGTGACATCACTTGGACACCTATTGGATGGAACGTGAAGCTACTTGCAAATGGCGTGCCATTTAGGGATGATAACTATTACGAGGCTGGACCAGCTTTAGCCACTAAGATTCGCAACATTTCGTATGATTGCACAGGCCGAGACATGCCAATCTCATTGTCGGTACAACGTATTGACACGCCAATTCCAGTGGGGCAAGAAACCAGCATCACTACTGGAAAGACAAGTAGCACTCAAGTTAACTTGACCAAAGGAGATTTTCAATGGGTAAGTGCTGATGTGGAATGGGACGAAAGGCTGCTGTATCCCACTTCTGCGCTGCTGGCATTGGAGTTCAACACAACGGACTTCACCAGTATTCCGCAAATTGGCATCTTAGCCGAAGGGCGTATTGTCCCCACCATTGACTCCTCTCTTAACGTTTCGTACGAATACAGCAACAATCCAGCTTACGTGCTGCTGGACATGCTCACCAATCCTCGCTTTGGCCTTGGCGGAAGGTCCTATACGCTTGCCGGCACTGGGACAGTAGTGAATCAGCCGGGCATCAAAATGAACAATGCGAGCCTGGCTGCGTTCAAGAAAGCCGCTGACTATTGCGACCGCAATAACGTGCGCTTCAATGCCTATCTGGATAGTGATGCTGATTCCTATGAGGTGGTGCAGAATGTTGCGTCAATGTTCCAATCGCAGGCTTTCTATGCTGGCAATTCCATCTTCTTAACTGTTGATGATGTGGTTAGCGACGAGGACTTTAAGTTGTTCTCTGAGGCTAATGTCGTACAAGAAGAGAGCGATGGAGAAATCACAACTCCAGCATTTCGCTACGAAGGCACTGCAAGAGCGGCACGACAAACTGCCGTGCAAGTTAGTTACAATGATGAGCGCGACTTCTTCACCGAAAAGAAAGTATTGGTGGAAGATCGTGACGCTATTGCCCGCTATGGCTATCGGCTAGCCGAAATCCGAGCTTTTGGAGCCACCACCATTCAGCAGGCTGAGCGAGCGGGGAGGTATTTTCTGGCCACCAATTTAGCCAATGGTGAAACCGTATCGTTTTCGCTGTCTAGTGAAGGGGCTTTGCTGCTGCCAGGTGATCCCATCCTGATTGCCGACCCATTGAAACATGGTTCTCGTCTTGGCGGGCGAATTGTTAGCGCTGCCGCCTCTTCGATCGTTATTGATGGGGACTTACCAAGTGGACTTACAGACTATAGCCTCTGGACTTATGGCAGCACTGGCGTAGCGCAGCGTTTGCCTATTGCGTCAATCGTTGGCCGTACGATTACCACCGCACAGCCCTTTCCATTGCTTCCCACTTCTCAGCAGAATTGGCTCATTGCTCGTGGGCGTTCTGATTCTACGTTTAGGGCCTATAAGGTGCAGTCCGTTAAGGAAGGTGCCGATAAATCCTATGATGTTGTGGCCATTCGATACGATGAAGCCAAGTACGATTATGTCAATAATGGGCAAGGCAGTCCAGCATCAGCACAACGGGCTGCCGTACGTCGCCACGACACGGACAATCTTGCAGTAGCGGCCAGCGACATTGGATTCACGATTAAGGCACAATGAAAACCGTCACAATCACTTGGCAGCCTCCATCGTTTCTGCCTTATACGATCCTGTCTAACGTGCTGCCTGGTGCAGTATGGGCCGCAAGCATTGTGGATCCGAGGATTGGCAGTTACATTGTTGAGCGTCGCTATCGCCTCACTGACGATTTTGAGCGTGTTGGCGAAGTGACCAGCCCTTCGATTGATGTGACATTAGAAGACGCTTATGAGCTACAAGTGAGAGTGCAGAGCGTATTGGTGAATGGCGACAAGACTGGCTTTGCGACGACTGGCTTGCGGCCTATCATGGGAATGGAGGCTTTGTTTAAGGAGCCCACCAACGTTTTCCTTTTGGCCATCGTCTAATGACTGTTGTTCTTTCGCTAGGCGTAGAGTATGGCCTGACGGTAAGGAAGGAATATCAAGCGCGTGTTTTTACGATTGCGCAATCGTCTGGCACCACTCCAGCGGAAGTATTCAAGGAAGGGCGTCAATACGAAATCAAAACCGTCCCCATTTCTGATGCAGCAGCGGCCAAGCTAGACGAGAAACTGGCAGGACTGAATGGTGGGCTGTTTGTGTCCCAGTTCTTCATGGATAAGGTGCCACATTATTATCGCCTTGAACCTGACGAATGGTCGTGGCAAACGATTGGTCCCAATGCCAACATTGTGTCCTTCACAGCAAAACGTTATTTTCCTGAAGCCTACGAAGCGACAGTACAGGGTAGCGCTACGCTGAGAATAAAGCGTGCCGGATTTGGTGATGGCTATGAGCAAATCAGTAGCGATGGCATCAATCCAAGGGGGCAGGCTTATGACATTACTACGGTCCCACTAACTGACAGCCATGCTCAAGCTCTTGATACCGCCCTGTCCAATCTTAATGGCTCTTATTTCTGGAGCCGGATTGGCAGCGACACTCAGCCTTGCAAATACCGTCTTGATCCTTTCACCTGGAATGCCAGCTATGAAGGTCCCAATCGCACCAGTTTCACTTTCAAGGTAAAACGAGCTTTTGACCCATAGGCTTGTTACAATCAGCATTGATAGCGAAAGATTATGCCTCCTCTCTACGGTCGTGATGCAAATGGCAATGATGCCTATATCAATGCGGCCGGGAGTGGCACTGCAGGGTCGCCGTATTCCACAGTCCATGACACTGTAGCCTTTGGGCTACTGAGCGCTCAAGTTGATGGCGCGGCCAGTGCAGACGTGGTGGCGGCCGTGAGCGGCTACAAGGTGAGGGTGTTGGGGCTGGCCCTAACGGCTGATGCGCCATGCTCCCTGCGGTTTCAAACGGGCGCTAGTGGCAATCTGACGCCACGGTTACGGGTGCCTTCTGGTAATACCGTGACAATGGGCAACGATCTGGGTTTGTTTGATACCACGGCGGGAGACAAGCTGAACGTGGTGCTAAGTGGCACTGCTAATTACGGCGTTCTTTGCACCTATCGCTTGGTTTGATTATGGCCACTTTCCTGCCATTGCGTGACATTCCGGAAATTGACATCACGTTGTTTCAGCGTGACTACTTTGATGGCATTGGCTTTGTACTGCAAGACGATAATGGACTGCCCATTGACCTGACTAGCGCCACGATTTGTGCGTCAATTTACCAGACCACGGCATCTGGTACAAGTGCTATCGTCACGTCATTTAACGTGCAGAAGGAGGAGCCATTCACGAATGGAGCACTAAACCTTTGGCTTTCGTCTGCTCAAACGCAAGCCGTGTGGACGGCCTATGAAGGCTATACCACGGCAGATTATCACTTGTTCGTTCCATCGGCTTACGCTAATGAGCAAAGTACAATGGAGCAAACCAATTTGACTTGGGACTTGCGTGTTGAATTGCCAGAGAAAGTGGCAGACCTTTTGGCAGTGGCTAGTGGAGTATTCACTGCTCAGTCCGCTCCGCGCATTGGCTCCACTGATCGCCTTGCTTTTAGTGGCACCACATCCTCTGGTCTGAACTGCAACTTCTCTACAGCCAGCCCGTTGTATTCTGGTGCCACCAGCATCAGTCAAGTTTCGCCCTATCGCTTTACCATTGCCTCTCTTTCTGGCACCACGAATAGTGCACTGGGAGGAGCCTTGTATAAGCTCAAGCAAGACACGGTTATAGTGGGAAAAGTAGTGGTCGCCCAGACCGTTTCTAACTGTTTTGCATAGCCATGGCTGATTTAAAGGAAGGAATTAGCGTTGTCACAGTAGGACGGACGACGCCTATTCCTCCAGGGCCTCAGCCTGCCGCTAAAAGCCTGCCAGTGGTATTGGCCACGGATACGGAAGCCGTGCCAGTGCGTGTGGCAAACCAGCAAATCACAGAAGTTTCGCTGAGCCTACTGGGTATTCCCCGTTGACGTATCGTGACTGGGAAACAGA
>OGVP01000058.1_pt1 | contig 15028 bp, 16 predicted proteins | sample 1575791 | NCBI WGS metagenome assembly OGVP01 (sample SAMN07581537, study PRJEB24739) | freshwater metagenome
AAGCCCACCTGCCGCAGCCATCTGCGTACCGAGTGCCGCCTGTTGAGCGCCCTGAAGTCCTTGTGCGCCTGCGAGAATGTTTCCAAACCCTGTCTGTTGAAGACCTGCGACTTGACCAAGGATGTTCGCCTGCTGACCAACACCTGCTTGACGCATCTGCTCGGCAGCCTGACCAGCCGCAAGTTGCGCCTGAAGGTTCTGAGCCTGCGCCCCAAACAGTTGACCTTGGAGGCCAGCCGCTTGAGCCAGTTGAGCCTGACGAGTAGCCTCTGCGGTTTGCGCTGCTTGCAGACGGTTTGCCAAGTCCTGTTGTGAAAGTCCAGCGAGTTGACCACGAGCAGCCTCTTGGAAGCCTCTCTCTTGGGCGTAGGTCTGTGCGCCAATGTTCGTGGCGGTCTCGCCAACCGCACGAGCAGCAGCCCGTGTAGCGGCCTCAATAGCCCTCTCTTGCGCTCCTGATCCATAACGACCAGCACGAGAGAACTGTGACTGAAGTGCGGGAAGGGTCTGCTCTAAGAGTTGCTCAGTGATCGGACGGGTAGATTGTTGAATCAGAGCTTGCTGGTAAGGAGAACCTGTAAGGAATGACCCTGCGGCAACATCCTGAACTCCAGGCATTGCAATGTTCTGGAACTGGCCTGCTTGCACTCGTCCGTAGATGTCGGACACCCCAGGCATGGCCTGACCTGCTAGACCCTGAATCCCTGCGGTAGAGGGAAGCCCTGCGCCACCTGCTACTTGTGTGAGCGCACTCGGAACTTGTGTAGCCGCTTGGGGGGCTAGAGCCTGAATACCAGAATAGTCGGGAGCGTACTGACCAGCCATGAATCGCTCATAAGCAGCCGCACCAGGTTGGAACCCTGCGGCTCCGTAGATGTTCTGGTAAAGAGGTGCAGCGGCAGATTGAGCCTGAAGACCTCTCAGGAAGACATTCTGTGCCTCGCTCAGAATAGGCTGCTGCTGACGAGCAATGTTCTCCTGTGCTTGGATAGCCGCTAGGGTCTGCTCACTAGGGGAGACATACATCTGCCCTGGGAACATCTCAGGCTGCGGCCCCTGAAGAAACAGATACCTTGCCCGACCCAGTGCCTCGGCAAGATAAGGCGCAATAGTCGGGTCGATAGTCGCATCACCCTCACCTCGTGGGAGAGTGGAAACCCTGCCTTGTTCTGGAAGTGCCATTTTTTATCCTATCAAGATATAAGCGTAAGTCTTGTCTGATGTTGAATTAGCGTAGTGACTTATGGTTGCCTGCCCATTCTGTTGAGCAGATACATAAATGTTTGAGTAAGCCATTGGTGCGATGTACTGAACAGTCAGAAATATAGAAGGGGTCTCAGGAATGTCTGGTGTTACGCCTGGTGAAGCAGTTACTGCTGCGAAATGCTCCAGAACCACATCTAGATCACTTGGTCTCCAACAAAGTTCTAAGTAGTCGTTTGCGTCTATGTCAAATAATATGGTCGTGACCGCAATTAGATGAGATGGAATAGAAGCCGACTTCCTCGCAGGGATGCTAAACACAGAATTAGACTTCGCTATGTCTGTGCCATTCTTTCTATACCAAATATTAATTGACTCTGTGGCGTTGGTCGTGTTCTTGAACTGAATCGAGTACTGAACTGCGTATATCCCTGAGTTCCTAAAGTTAATCCTTGAACTGTTACTTAGATACACCCCGTTTGTTAGGTCGGTGGTGCTGTAGGACATGACCTGTGCCGTACCCAGAGAGGTAGCGGTTTGGTCGGTGTCGTCAGAGAACTGCCCGTAGGGAGCTGCGTCTTCTTCTGCCGCACTCGAAAACGGAATCAAGACAATCTTTGTGTCCGGTGAGATACGAGCGTCGTAGAGTGTCGTGGAGGTAGCGTTTCCAGTCGCCAGGGTGATTGTCCCCGTACTGTTGATCTTCCCGTCCATGATGTTATTCACAATCTCTGCGACGGAACGAGGATCACCTCCAATCGGAGGAAGCCTGCGAAACATTACCGACTCCCTGCTGGCTGCATCTCTAAGTCAACACCGATTGCAGTTGTCCAGTTTCCCGTGGGTGTTACCCTAATCCGGTGATACTTTCCTACAGACCTCAAACCTACTCGGTTCTCAGAATCAGCAGCGGTCTGTGATCCAAAGTTCGGCTGCTGATTTAATAGAAACCTACTAGCAATTCCGACTGTTGCACTTCCATCATCCACAATTGGTTTGGCAAGTGTAATCATCATTGCTTGGCCCTCTCCCAAATCAGAGGTCTCAATAACACCTGTTTTGTTTGCACCAGAAAAGTTAATGATCTTTGTGTCACTTACACCTGAAAGCGTGAGCTTTCCACCTAAAAAGATACGGGCATCCAGAGAGAACGGCAGAGCGTCTATAGAGGTTGAATAAGCATCCAATCCTTCCATGTTTACCGCAGGAGTCGAAGAACTTGCAATTCGGTCTACAGTCGAGTCTGCGTAACTCCACCTTTGGGTCTGTGGATGATAGATTAGTATTCTGTAGTTCTGCTCAATACTTGGATAGCCCCACATCACTAAATTGCGATTTGGGTCTACTGCTGCGCTCATCTGGGTCATGATCGACTCAGAGAGGTCGCCAAAGAAGAATCGGTTTACCTTCTCCGCACCGATAGGCACAACATTCTGCCCATCACAAGCATAGAATCCGTCGTCAGACAAGAAGTAAGTAATACCCTGCCATTGGATCACCGAATTAGGTTCATAACACCCTCGATTGCGAGAGATGTTGTCAAACTGGAACACCAGAGGCGCACCTACATAACTCATGCGGTAGATTGATCGCTCACACAGAACGAGGCCAAACTCACCACCTGTTAAACCCGCTACCGCACCTCCGTCTGGTAAATCCTGAAAGTCTGCTTGTGTGACCGCAGAACTAGTCCAAGTTGTTGCATCGTTAATGCCAGACCACTGCACTCGGTTCGTGTTCGTCGGAGTCCGGCCTGAAACCACGAAGTCCCGCACCACCGTCACGAATGACGCTTGAGGCGCATCTGAACTTAGGTTGGCAAAGTTAGCAGTTGTTGTGAGGTCGTAGTACTGGAGCGTGTTCGGAGAACCAGCAGCAATTAGGTAGTTGCCAAATTGTGTAAACCTCCACCTGTCAGTAACAGTTGTGTAGGTTAATGCACTTACATTGTCCAGAGATAAATCTGTAGAGTCTAAAAGATAAAGTAGCGTCGATCCTGAAGCGAACACCTTGGTAACGCCTGCGTTATTTACACCAGCCACTACATTATTCAGGTTCTGAGAAGCAGCAGCTGAATAGTCGGCAGAGTCAGGAAAAGGCCCATAACCTACGGCTCTGGGATAGACATTTTTAGCGTTAGTCAGCGCACCGACTACACCAGGCTGGTCAGGTAGCCACTCTGTGAAGGTTATCCGATTTGTTGCCATGAATTGCTTCCAGAACTAACTGTTGTCCAAGTCTCAGACCCCACAGAAACGGGTGTCCAAGTATTTGCCTCTGTTGTAATTTGTGTCCACTCTTCGCCAGGAATGTATCCACTTGAAGATAAAGTTCCTGTTCCGGTAATGTTTGCAGCGCTCTGGAGAATTGAGTTCCCAGTAGCAATCAGAGTTCCAAACCCTGTGATAGCACCGCTTCCAGACTCTAAGATGCCACCTAAAGCAGTTAGCGTCCCCACTCCTGTAATAGTGCCGCTACTCGTTCTTTGTCGTAACGCTGCGGTTGTGAGAGTCCCCGCACCAGCAATGTCACCCCCAGAGGTGCGGGTTCGTTCTGCTCCCGTTGATAGAGTTCCAGTCCCCGAGATACTTCCTTCTGCGACGACTGTGTAATTTGCAGAGACTGTAACGCTTCCTGTGCCTGCAATACTCGCTGAGAACTCAAGAATACAGACATTAGGGTCTTCCCATACAGGTGAGTCAAGACTAAAAGCGAGTGAGTCTAGGTTCCCAAAGAGGTCTAATTGCTCTAGGGTGAACGGCCCACATAGGTCTGCCATTTAATCCAGCGTTGCAGTAAGGCTTCCAGATGGAATCTTGAAGATGTCGCCCGTTTCAATCGTCTTGGAGGTCGTCAAAGCAGTATGCATGAGCAAATTGCCCGAGGTTAGCGCATCAAACAACCCAATATGACTGATAGTCCCCCAGTTACCCGTGGCCTGGTCAAAGGTCACATCTGCGCTAGAGGTCGTGATCCCAGCAGCAGCCGTGGACACAGAGAGATTTTTGCGAGCATACGAGTTACCAGAGATTTCCGTTCCTGATCCAGCATCGGTGGGGTCGCTAGTAAACAGTCCCACATAAACAGTCGTAGGAGAGGTGTAGCTCACATTCTTAAGGATGTGGTCTAAAAGTTTATTTTCTAGGTAGTTTGATAGTTCAGCCATGTTTACCTCGATGCGACACGGATTTCCAAGGGAACGCCAGAGTACTCTGCGCCTTCATCAGACTCTGACAGGGTTAAAATTGCTTTTTCATAAAACGATGACCAGACCTGTAACCTTGCGTCATTCATTAGATAAGGCTCGGCCTCTAGTAATGCTCCATAAAGCAGAGCGTCTGGTGCATTAGCAATAAAAGCATTAGACGGGTTTGAATCACTCAACACCGCAGGCTTTGCGTAATACAGCATCTCTAGCGTGTAAGCCGTATCGGGATAAGGAGCTAACACCAACTCAGACGCTCTCAAGGTGTAAAACTGAGGCTTGCCTGTTTCGTCTGCCCGAGCATTACGGGAGAACGCAGAAGGAGCCATGTAGGAGAGAACCTGACGAGGAGACCCTTGCACAAACAAATCCCTCATCTGAAGAAAGTCGCTTGGCAGGCCGACAGTCCGATCATCCCCAGTTGTGCTGGCGGTTACTGTCTCTAACATCTGCCGAATTCGTAACTGCCTTTGAAGGCGCAGTTCGGCTAGGGTAATAAAATCAGGAATGACGCTTGTTAGATCGCTTCTTCCGAGGTAGCTTGCTACGCTCGTCTTTAGGTTTGTGTAATTCGTCAGAGCCATTTATGTCTGCCCAAGAATATGTGTAAGAACCTACATGACCAATTAGATTACTGAGAGCATGGTCACAAAAGGTATTAAATCCAGCATCGTAAGCCTGTATGCAGAAGTGGACATCCTCGCCCATAATTTTGTCGCCAGGCAGAATGTAGAACCAGAACCAAGGCTCCGGTGTCTTTCTGAATACCTCAGCCTTTACCAACATCACGCCACATCCAATGGCACTCACCTGCTCAACTTCTTTCTTATCCTTTGAGTCTACAGGCAACCATTCGTTAGTCTTTTCTTCTACATTGACCTTGAGATTCTTGGCGGTCGGTCTGACAGGATGACCTCGGGTTGTGGCATTCACCCCCACAATTGGCAGGTCTAATGAAACCAATCTTTCGATTGTGTCCTTCGGAAACCTCATGTCTGCATCAATGAAAAGAATGTAGTCACATCCCTCATTTAGAGCAGTTCTAACTAAGTTGTTACGCTGGTCAAATATTAAAGTCCCGTTGACTGTATAGATTGCTAATGATCCCTGACGGGTCTTTGCGTCATACGCACACATCACCGCCAAGTCAAAAGCAGTCCCTATCTCCATCTGGCCCCGAGAGGGGATGCAGATGCCTATCTTCATTAGACTCTCCCTGGTCGAACTCTGAAATATCGGTTCTCAGGATCGTTGAGGAAAGCCTTCATAGCCTTCTGGTCAACGATGTGGAACCCTCGGCATATCCCTCGCTTGTTCAGTTCTTGAAACACCGCAAGAGGAATACTCGCAATCCTCGTCCAGCCCTCACCCCAACGAGCTTTCTCGTCGGTCTGGGCATACAAGGCTTTGTTCTGTTCGATTAGGGCAGTTGCATCCTGTTGGGTCTCGATAATAAATGTATCGCCATCAGGCATGTGTGCAATTTGCGTCATTCCCGTCAAGGGGTCATGACTGAGTATTTTCTTCATACAACCTCAAGAAAAATGTGGGGGCAGTTGCCCACCCCCACTCTACCACACTACTTAGGTTAGTGCTAGGTCAGCAACCAGGCCGTGAGCTGCTTCGTTACGGACTTCGAGGGTCAACTCAGCAAGAATCTGAGTTTTCTCGGAGTCACCCGTACGAGACAGTTCGTTGGTCTGGAAGGGACGCAGATACGCAAGCGCAGCGTACTCAGGATCGAGAACAAAAGCATCCTTGTCCGTCGAACGCATGAAGCGATCAGGAACGATCTGGAGAACTCCAAAGTCGCTCTGATACAGGTCAGCGCCAGCCAGGATCGTGATGTCCCCATTGGTGTTGCTGTTGTAGCGATGCTGGGAAAGACCAGTAAATCCTGAAACTACTTGCTTGAGCGCAGGACGCACCACTAGCAGGGAAGGAGTACCGCCCTCGGTGAAGACTTCCTGAACAACATCCTTCAGAAGGGTCTCGGTAAAGGTACGGGTTGTGTTTGAATCAGAACGAACATCCGTTCCATTACCTGTGGGGTTAGTACCACCAGCTTGCTTGCTGACATTGGTGGTGAGCCAAGAAAGCAGCGTACCCATCTTGCGGGTTCCCGTTGCGCCAGCATCACGAGCCTGGTTAGCCGAGATAATTGCCTCGATGTCCCTCTTTAGTTCAGCAGAAGCCTTGGCAAGCTGATAAGCCTTCTCAGACTTGCGGCCTGCTTTGTTTACTGCCTCCAGCGTGCCAGAAATCTGAACTGTCTTCTGGACAATCTGCGTATAGTTTCCAATACGAACAGTCGGGACTAGCGTTGCAGAAGTTGCGTCTGCTCCCTCCTCTGCGTAGTTAGCAATCGTAGCCGCTGCGAGTGAGTCTTTCTGCCACTCATGGAAAACTGCGGTTGCTTTGGTTTTACCGATCGAAGACATAATCGGTGTGTCTTGGGGGGAGATGTCATAGATGACATCGGCTAGGTCTTCACGAAGACCCTTTGCGGCATTATTGCCAAATGTGCCAAAGGTAGGCATGATTTATTCCTTTATAGAAAAGATTCAAATAGGCGGGCTGCGTCTCTGACCTTGCCCGATTTACGAACTTGTTGCTTGAGTTTCTTCGATTCCTCGCTCTGTCGAGTCTCAGGAGTCGATGTGCCAGGTCTTAACATCCTCGGGGCTTGCACTACCTTCTTGGTAGCGTCAACTTTGCCTTTCATGAGTTTGTCGTACTGGGCTGCCTTGTAAAGTGCGGTCACGGCACGAGAATCATAGACCTGCGAAAGCTCTTGGTCTGTAAATCCGACCGACTTTGCGTATTCACGAATCTCTCGCTTGATGACTTCGCCCTTTACTTCATCCTGCCATTCGGGGATCGCCTCTCGCAACTTTGCGGCTTCGCTCGCTAGATGCGTCTTCAGACGCTCCTGCTGCTCAAACTGTTGTTGCTGGGCCAACCTTGCCCGTTCCTGCTGGACTGCGGCTAACTGTTTTTGCCTCTCAGTTTGTTCAGCGACCGCTACGGCATAGCCGATGGGATCAGTTTCCTTCAACTGAGATAGGTCTGGCTCCGGTTGGTGGAGCATCTGCTCAATGATGGAAAGTCGTTGAGCATACTGGTCACGAAGTACCGCAGCTTCCTGAATCTTGGCTCTTTCAGCCTCGACTGCTTTACGCTGCTCTGCGACCTCTTGAGTCTTGCGAGTGTAGTCCTTAGTCCGACTATAACCCTGAACAAGCTCATCCAAAGAAACATCGACTTCCTCCTTGCCTACCTTGACACGATAGGTGGGGGTCGTTTCTTCTGGCTCGTCGTAGTCATCCTCGTGAAGGTCTTCCTGCACCTCCTCCTGCTCGACTGTATTCTCAATCACATCAGAAGGGTCTGGTTGGGCTTGCGCCTCCTCACCTTCCATGAGTCCGAGAAACTGTCCAGCGGCCTGACTTACACTTAATGCACTCCCGTTAGGGTTGGTGTTTTCCATCTAAGACTCCTGTTAAAAAATCTTGAAGCGTTTCTTCTCTATAGCTCGTTTGTCAGCAATAGATTGGATTGACGCAATAAACTCCTCAATAGCCCTGTGCTTGATTAGCGCCCTCTCTCGAAGGTCTACATCAGTCTCAGAACTATTCAATATGGTGGAAATATACCCCTGTTGTTGCTTTTCTACAACAGAGGTAAAAAACTCGTCATTCAGGAGCGTTGAGGCACGCTCGGGCCAGTTATCAGTATTCACCAGGTATTTCGATGTTTCCGGTTATCTCTGAGCCAACCTTTGCCGCTTTAAGTTGGGCCTCTGCTTGAAACTCCGCAGTCTTGAGTTGCAGGCTTGCGGCTGCCTTTTCTCTTGCCAGTTGAATTTCAGCCATTGCTTTCTCACGAGCTAGTTGAATCTCTGCCTGCGCTTTTGCTTGGTCGATCTGGATGTCTGACTGTGCTTTGGCCTGTGCTGCTTGCAGTTGCATTTGCATCTGCTGCTGCAACATCATCATTTGTGGGTCAGGTTGTCCCTGCGTCTGAGCCATCGCCTGCTCTGCCTCGGGAGGGATTTCACGGAAAAATTCAGTGGAGTCCTTAAAACCAGCACTTTCGATAAATCTGCCAAGCGTGGATCGATATTGTGATAGGCCAACCAAAGCCTGACCAATGCCGCCCTGTCCAAGTAGTTGCTCCTGTTTCTGTAGAACCATTGCAAGCATAGCCATCTGTTCTTGGCGATTACCAGTCCCCAGCCCAACATTCACAGTAACATCATAGGAACTGTCCCACTCACGAGGGTCGATGGAGACATACTTGCCACGGAGTCGGACGACACGAGGCTTGTCTTGGTACTTACAGAGCAGGTGCAGAATCTTCTTAAACATGTCCCGCACACCGCCTTCAGCGAACATTCGAGCCATGAGTTCGACCTTGCTTGCAGCAGCGTTCTGCATTGCCGCTACCGCAGTTGCAGTCGTGTTCTGCAAGATGTTGGGGTCTAGCCCTTGTGAGGCCAGACTGACTCCCGTACGCTTCTCCTGAATCTGGTCGAGATACTGGAGCATCGGGAACGACTGAGCCGCTACAGGAGGGATAGAAAGCTGCCCTATAGCCGATGGGTTCTTCACCCTCACCACACCACCCACCGCTTGCGTCAGGAGGTCGTCAAGGTTCACTTGGCCCTCTACTGCCGTAACTCTCGGTGTGTTGGTTAGATAGAGGTTGTCGAGAATCTGTCTAGTAATTGTGGACTTAATAAGCTGCAAGTCCATTGTCCGGTCAGCCAAAGAGTGTCCAAAGAACTTGTGCGGCATCGGGATCGGGCAGACAGAGGCGAATGGCACATAGTCTATTTCTTCGTCTTCCAACACCTCCATGCCTGCGTAGACGATCCTACGGAGTTCAGCGATCCCGTCCTTATCCTCGTCGATGCGGATATAACACTCGTATACCTCGATCTCTTGCATCGAGTGGTCAAGGCTCTGACGGTCTAGCGGCTGCTCACCCTGCGTGTATCGAGCCACCTTTTCAGGCGTGAACTCAAGGTCTTCGTAGGTCACCAGATCGTTGACCACATCCTCTGGGTAGCCCATAGCGATTAGATCGGAACGGGTTGAGAGCTTGCGGTGAGCGCAGAACGGAGTAGAGGGGATGTCTCGTGCCTTCTTAGAGATGATGAACTCCTCGGGAGGCACATTCTCAATTACGACTCGGCCCTTGCGGTCGATCTTCTTGATCTTCACATTGTAGACAAAGACAGGCTGCATGACGGGTTCAATCATTCCCTGCTGCGCCATCATCTCGGGAGTCGGAGGTGCTGGCTGCTCACCTACCTGAATCTCCTCTTGCTCTACGACTTCGTACTGCTCGTCTGCAAGCAGGATCGTCAGTTCTTCTTGCGTCAGGTTCTCGTAAGACTCAGTGTTTACCTCTTCCTTCTCGTCCCAGTAAACCTTAATGATTCCGTTTTTCTGTAACAGAGCATCCTTGAACCATGTGTGCATGATCGTCACACCAGGGTTGTCCCTGTAGAACACCCAGTTACAGTATTCAGTCGCCTGCTTTGCTTTTTCCTCGTCGCCAGGGCCAGAAGGCTCAAAGCGCACCGCCTCATCTGACTGAGTAAAGACTCTCAGGATGGCAGGCAAAGCACCGTCTACGGCCTCTGCAACCTCTCCGGTGACGATAGTGGAGCGACCTTCAACTTCATTCCCAAAGCCCTCACGGTTGTAATACTGGATTGCCTTGCGACGAAGCTCTGTCGTTTCTGTCTCGATATAGCCCAGAGCGTCATGTATCTCTGAGTCCAGAATGGCTTTGATTTCGTTCTCTGTCATTAAACTATCCAGTTGGTTTTAATTGGGAGAGGCTTGCCCCAGCTCGTTGTTGTGTCCATCCCTACCGCTAAATATCTGAAAGAGTCAGCAGCGTGTGATGACCAGTCGTGCAAGGGTTTGTCAAAGAATACATTTCTTTTCTCGTCATATTCTCGTCTGTAATTTCTCAAGCAGTCGAGACCCTGCTTCGTGGCCTTGTGGAACCAGCACCTCGGCAATAGTCTGCGTACAGATGCGATTCCATCGTCTACAGGAAGCCGTGGTACGACTGTGCAGTCCAGCCCAGCTTCTCTTAACATCTCTAGTCGGGAACGGCCTGTGCCTAATTCTCGAACCTCCACATCGTGAGGGAGGAGCATCTGTGCTTTCTCCCAGTTCCTGCTTTTAAGTTCACGGACATACCAGTCGAGACCCTGCCCGTGATTTTCAATGTAGTCCAAGAGCCTGACCTCTTGTCCCGCCACCTGAGCAATCCAAATCGAGGTAGAGTCCCCGACCCCCAAGTCCCATGCTGCGTAGGTTTTACAGAGGTCGTCTCTAACGATCTCGCAGAACCTACCCTGTTGCTCCAAGGAGTTGAGTATCTGCCCGTAGTAAGAACCCTCAACGGCTGCATTGAAGCTGCACTCAAACTCTTGGTTGTACTTGTCCTCGCCCATCTCCTTCTTGGCGGCTAGGAGTTCGTCAGCAGGGATGATCTTGGTCTGACTGGCCTTGAATTCAAGTAGAGACCACTCTTTCTCTGCCCGATCTCTCAGGTCTTTAAAGTGGTTTGCACCCTTGGGGGTTCCGATGAATAGCGCCCATCCCATTCTGTCGGATAGTGCAGGCCGCACTACCTCGTTCCAGATTCTGGGGACGAGGTGATTTGTCCAACCTTCACTTTTTTTGCGACGGCTGGGGCGGTGGCGCGGCTGGGCGGGGTGCCGGTCTTTGTGGATAGTGCGGAGTGCTGCTACAACCTGCGGGCCGACCAGGTGGCGGCAAAGATCGGGCCCAAGACCAAGGCGATCATCGCGGTGCATCTGTTCGGCCAGTGTGCCGACATGGATCCCATTTTGGCGGCGGCAAAGAAGCGAAATATTCCCGTGATCGAGGACGCCGCCCAGGCCCTTGGGGCAAAAGACAAGGGTAGAATGGCCGGAACGATGGGAACTCTTGGGTGCTTCTCTTTTTTTCCGACAAAAAATCTAGGGACTTTGGGCGAGGGGGGGCTAGTCACGACCAAGGATCCGGATCTGGCGGAAAAAATCCGAAAACTGCGGGTCCATGGGGCTAAGGTAAAATATTTTCACGAGATGATCGGGGGCAACTTTCGCCTCCACGAACTCCAGGCGGCTTTCTTACGGGTAAAGCTTCGGCATCTCGATCAGGCGATCAAAAAACGCCGCGAAAACGCTCGAAAACTCATCCAACTGCTTCAGGAAAAGTGGAGGGCCGTGTTCTCCACCGACCAGTGCATTTGCGAAGGGGAAAAACAAAATACCCAATCTTATCCCGATGGAACCATCCTACTTCCGTTTGTCTGCCAGAATGGAGAAAGCGGTCATACTTGGAATCAGTTCGTCGTACGAATCAGAGGAAAAGGAAAAAGGAATTCTTTTAGGGAAAAACTTGCCCAAAAGCATATCCAATCAGAGGTTTACTATCCTCAGTCTATGCATAACCAAAAGTGTTTCGCCGTTGGGAAATACTCCTATCCCAATGCGGAACGCTTTTGCGATGAAGTTGTGGCTTTACCGCTTCAGATTAAAGAACTAATGGTGAAGCCTTGGTAGGGCCATTTTAGGATTTAAGTAGCTTGGCCCAACTTGGAGGTAAGTTCTGAGCTACTTCAACCTCAAAAGGGAGAGGTCGAAGACTGATCTTCTGGGTTTTGGCCCATGACCAAGTTTTTTCAATCCCTTCTTCTAAAGTTGTTTTAGGGAAGGATCCAAAAAAGGCCTCAGCTTTTTTATGGGAAGAAAAAGCGTCAATAACCTCATGTCGTTCTGGAAGATGTTTTATCGAGCATGGTATACCGGAAATCTGAATCAAAAGATTCGCTAACTGGAGAACGGTGGTTGGCGTGTCAGAGCCAAGATTAAACACCTGTCCGTGCGACTTGGTATTCTTTAAGCAGGCCACACAAGCAGGTAAGATGTCTTTTACATAGGTGAAAGCTCGCCGCTGAGAGCCGTCACCAAAAATCGTCAAAGGCTGGCCTAGAAGTAGCTGCCTACTAAAAATGCCAACCACATTTCGAAACTGATCGTTTAAATTCTGAAACTCCCCGTATACGTTGTGGGGACGGAAAATGACGTATGGTAAGCCAAAGAGATCGTGGGCTGCGGCGAGGTCCAATTCCACGGAAAGCTTACTAATACCGTAAGGATCCTCTGGTCGAGGTATTGTCTCTTCGTCAAGTGGCACCTGCCCACGACCGTAAACCGCAATCGACGAAAAAAAGACAAAGCATTTAACGCTGCATCGGATGCTTGCATTAATTAGGTTTACAGAGCCAATAAGATTATTCTGATAATTATGTCTCCGGATAAAGTGACTTAGCCCCTCAGCCGCGTAGGCAGCTGCATGATAAACATAATCGATTTGAAAATCTTTGAAAACGGACTCCACAAGAAGGTGGTCATTCACAGACCCCTCAATCCAGCAGACGCCTTGGGGCAAGTTCTCCTTAAAACCGCCGCTAAGATCGTCTAGGGCCACAACCTGATGCCCTTCTTTTTGGAGTGACTTTGTGAGATGGCTTCCGATAAAGCCTGCCGCACCCGTAACCAGGGTTGTTGGCTTACTCACAAGACCTCCTTACATCAAAAAGAGGCTCATTTTTTATCCCTAGCCGATGAGCATAGTATTTTCCAATAGTAACTAAAATCCCGCAGCCGTATTTCACGCCGTTACCAAAAGTCATCTGTGAATTTTCCTCTCGATATCGAGTGGTATGGGGAATCTCCGCAATCCGCTCCCCCCGTAAAGCCGCATGAAGGATAATATCGGTATCAAAATCAAACTTTTCACTAAAGGTTTGGAAAGGAATTGATCTTAGGAATGAAGCTGAATATGCGCGAAACCCATTATGAAAATCGGTAAGATGTGTTCCAAAAGCCATGTTTTCCAAGCCGGTCAAAAATTTGTTCGCCAAATACTTCCACCACGGCATTCCACTTTTTAAGGCATCCCCCAGAACCATGCGTGTTCCGGTTACCACGGGGTAACCCTCGCGAACCTTTTGAGCGAAATCGCCGGTTAAAGACGGGTCATATTGATTGTCTCCATGAACTAAGACAATGATGTCTGCGCCAAGGTCCAAAGCTTTTTTGAAGCCACTTTTCTGCGCCCCTCCGTAACCCCTGTTTTTATCGTGAGAGACTACGTGGCATCCGAGTTCCTTACCGATCTTGGCAGTTTTATCCACACTACCATCATCCGCAACAATGCAAAAATCGATCTGGCAGCTTTTTTTTGCGATTTCAAGGGTCCGCTGCATTGTATGTTCAGTGTTGAAGCATGGCATGACGACGGCAACTTTCATAAGCTTGTCAAGCTACCAGCGATGCCTAGGAAGCAACCTCCTTTTGTGCAATCATGATGATTACGGGTCCGCGGCCAAAAAGGGGCGAAACAAAGCTCTCGAGGATTGCTAGAGGTAGCGTCAAGCATCCCAAAAAAATGTGGAGAGCCATCCGAAAAGCAGAGCCATTCGCGCGCCCCTTCAAAAACTCAAAGAGCAGATCGGGATTTTTATGATCGAAGACATTCAAAATGCTTTGAATATAGCCAAAAATCCCCTGCCGGAGAGAGCGAGTGGAAGTGTAGTCAATTTTAAAACCACAGTCTTCCAAAAGAAGTCTCAGGGCCAAAACCCCAAAGTGGTGCAAATGCCTTGGTATCTCCAGAGGAAACCAAAAATCCTTAAAGCAAAGGGCTTGCCATGATTCAAAATTTGGAACCCCTATATAAATATATCCTCCCGGCCGCATGACCCTGAAGGCCTCTTCCACAACAAATCGCGGATTTACAGTATGTTCTAAAACATGATTCAGAACAACTAGGTCAAAAACGGCCGCAGGCCAAGGCAGTACCTCGTCGGCGCTGCCCAAGCGAAAATCAATTTTGGAAAAATTTACCGGGATGGGACTTTGCGGTATGTCGAGCCCGGCACAACGCCAACCGGTTTGCACTAACTGATGAAGGAGATAACCACGTCCGCAACCTATATCGAGAATGCAGGGGTTGCTCTCTTCTTGCCTTGTTATTTTTACAATTCTCTTTATGCAGCCTTTTAGTCGAGGAGGTGGCAGTGTGGAGGCCCACTCAACTCCGCAGATAAATTTTCGACTTCCCGATCCATAATATTCCTTTGGATAGGCCTCTTTCAGGGAGGGAGATTCGCCGAGCTTAACCCAATTACAAATACTGCACTTCCAAAGCGTCCAAGGGCCCGAATTTCCACGACGCCTCAGGGTTCTCTCAAGGGAAAACTGGCAGCGATGAGCTTTAGGCGTGGCAATCATTTCTGAAAATCACTGAAAAAAAATGGGTTTTGTAAAACACGAACAAAACCAGATTGAAAAACAAGAGGCCAAGAAAATACGCCGGAGTCCTTAAGAAAGTTAAAGACATATCCTTGCCCATAGGCCCACCTTTCATCCAGTTCGGTAATGACGAAGTATTTGGCCTGATTAATCTCTAGGGAAAATCGAAATCTATCCCGAGCTGGCAGTGGATCGTAGTTATCGCCAGCAGGTAATCCATGCCAGGCGGTGACCATCAGCACATCTGCATTTCGACTTTTCAA